>Ga0075446_10000614_pt1 | contig 14547 bp, 11 predicted proteins | sample CoawatmetaG05DNA_FD_71590 | JGI IMG/M metagenome (GOLD analysis project Ga0075446, IMG submission 71590) | Marine microbial communities from the West Antarctic Peninsula - Coastal water metaG058-DNA | ecosystem: Environmental > Aquatic > Marine > Coastal | place: Atlantic Ocean: West Antarctic... | reverse complement strand
TTACATCTCTAATGCCTCCAAAATTTTGTATCACGATATCTGAACCAGATATTTTTTGAAGAGCATCCGTATAAAAACATCCTGTAGACGTTCTTGTCAGTTGAGATATCGAAGAGCCAATATTTGTATAAAAGGTAGGGTTGTCAAAATAATCAGCAATGTCTTCTGACAAACTACTATCAATAGCTAAGCTTTCGTCACGTAAATCGATAAGCTCAAATTCAAAATTAGTTATTTTTTTATTGGTAACCGTTAAAGTTGTTTTTGAAATTTTATCCAAATTTACCCCAGACATTACTTTATATCCGTTTGCATAGGCAACACCATATTCTCTATTGTTATGACCACCAATAACTAAATCTACATACTCATAATTATTCAAAATTTCGTCATCTTTATAACTGCCATAATGTGTAAGAGCAACAATTAAATCTACATCATCACTAGTTTTAAGATCCTTATAGGCTTCAAAACTGTCTAAACCTTCTGTAAAAGAAAGACCTTGAATTTTTTTAGGATGTGTTAATGGATACCCTCCAGGACTGCTTGTTTCAACAACGCCTACAAATGCGATAGAAAAGTTATCTTTTGTTATAATTGTGCTTCCTTCTATATTTGCTAGTTCACCTGTTCCACCTGTAAAATTATCTAAAATAAAAGGAAAATTTGCTTGAGTTATGCGGTCGTTAAGTATGTCTTGTCCATAATCAAATTCATGATTGCCAATGACACTAACATCAAGTGCTGTTTTATTAAGCATATCTATCATTGGAAAACCTTTGTCTTTATGATAATCAACAATCGGATTTCCTGAAAATAAATCTCCAGCAGCTACAAAATACACTTTTTGGTTTTTAGCTTTTTCTGCATCAATTAATGGTTTGATTTTAGAGAAATTTTCTATTTCACTGTGTGGATCATTAATTGCAAAGATCACAATAGTTTCTTGCGCAAAAGAGCTAAATTTTGTGATTAAAAGAGCTGAAAATAAATATAGTATTTTATAAGTTCTTGAAGAAAAAAGCATGAATAATTTGTTTTATAGCTACAAATATAAAGGTTTCAGTTTATATTGAAATTTTTTAAAAAGAAGCTTTCAGTAAACTTTTTTTTGTGCTGGAAATAAATTATAAAGTATGTTTTTATTGAATGTTGATTTGAAAAACAGGTATTTACATGCAATTTTAATTTTGGGTTTTAAAATGATATATTTATAAAATAATTAAAAGGTATTATTAGCTAATAGTGTCAATTAATTTCTAATTACTAAAATTAAATATATGACGAAGATTATAGGATCAGTATTTTTATTTTGTGGCTTTATTTTAAATTCTTTTGCCCAAACTAATGATGAAAAAATAAACAAATTTTCAAACGATATTGAAGCTGAAGTGATTGCTTGGAGAAGGCATTTACATAAAAACCCAGAATTATCTAATAGAGAATTTAAGACTGCAAAATATATTGCAAAACATTTAAGGAAATTAGGAATAGAAGTACAAGAAGGTGTTGCAAAAACAGGAGTTGTTGGTTTGTTAAAAGGAGATTTACCTGGAAAAGTAGTTGCTTTAAGAGCAGATATGGATGCGTTACCTGTTACTGAAAGAAATGATTTGCCTTTTAAATCTTTAGTAACTTCTCAATATAATGGTAAAAAAACAGGAGTTATGCACGCATGTGGTCATGACACGCATGTTGCTATCTTAATGGGAGTAGCAGAGGTGCTTTCTAAAATGAAGAGCGAAATTAAAGGAACGATTAAGTTTATTTTTCAACCGGCAGAGGAAGGCGCTCCCAAAGGGGAAGAAGGTGGTGCAGAATTGATGGTAAAGGAAAACGTGTTAAAAAATCCTGCTGTAGATGCTATTTTCGGATTGCATATCAATTCAGCAACTGATGTAGGGACTATTAAATATAAGTCTGGCGGAATTATGGCAGCAGCACAAACATTTGAAATTAATATAAAAGGAAAACAAGCACATGGTTCTCGACCTTGGAGCGGTGTAGACCCTATTTTAGCTGCAGCAAGCATTATACAAGGCTTACAAACTATTATTAGTAGAGAAGCAGAATTAACAAAAGAAGGAGCGGTAATTACTGTTGGGATGATCAATGCAGGAATACGATCTAACATTATTCCAGAAAGCGCAAAATTAGTAGGTACAATTCGTACTTTAGATTACGATATGCAAAAATTTATTAATGAGCGAATGAAAGAAATGGTGCCAGCAATAGCAAAAGTGCATAGAGCAGAGGCTACGATAGATATTGCGAAAGGATTGCCTATTACCTATAACCATATTGAATTGACAGAGAAAATGTTGCCCACTTTGCAACGAATTGCAGGTGCTGAAAAAGTGGTGAATATGAACGCGACCACAGGTGCAGAAGATTTTTCTTTTTACCAACAAAAAATACCAGGTTTGTACTTCTTTTTAGGAGGAAAATCTTTAAATATAAAAACAGAAGATGCATCCGGGCATCACACTCCAGATTTTGTTATTGACGAAAGTGGGTTTGTATTAGGTATAAAAACAATGACAGCTTTAACACTTGATTATTTAAATGATTAAAAATATTTTTAAAAACATCGGTCCTGGAACTCTAGTTGCAGCTGCTTTTATTGGTCCAGGAACCGTAACATTGTGCACTTTAGCAGGTGTGAATTTCGGATTCAATTTGTTATGGGCAATGTTACTTTCTATAGTTGCTACCATTGTTTTGCAGGAAATGGCAGCAAGATTGGGTATTATTTCTCAAAAAGGCTTGTCTGAAGTAATTAGAGAAGAAATTAAATCGCCACTTTTAAGACAATGTATCACTATTTTAATTCTTTCTGCCGTTGTTGTTGGAAATGCATCTTATGAAGCAGGAAATATTAGCGGAGGAATTTTAGGCTTAGAGAGTGTTTTGGGAAAATATCGTATAGTTATAGGAACTATTTCTATCAATTTAATGAGTTTCTTAATTGGCTTTATCGCATTTATTTTGTTATACATTGGTAATTACAAATTTTTAGAAAAGGCATTAATTTCTTTAGTGTTATTAATGAGTGTTTCATTTATTGCAACAGCAATTCTTACAAAACCAAATATTATAGAGGTATTGAAAGGAATGTTTGTTCCGAGGTTTCCGGAGAAAAGTATTTTAACAATTATAGGTTTGGTGGGTACAACTATAGTGCCTTATAATTTATTTTTACATGCTTCTTTAGTAAAAGAACGTTGGCATAAAAAAGAAGATTTATCCTTTGCTAGAAAAGACACCATTATTTCCATTATTTTGGGTGGTTTGGTTTCGATGGCAATTATAATTTCTGCAGCTGCGATACAAACAACAGACATCGCAAACGCAGCAGATTTAGCAAAAGGGTTGGCACCACTGTTTGGTGATTTTGCCACCTATTTTATGGCTTTAGGGCTGTTTGCAGCAGGAATAACTTCTGCTATTACAGCACCTTTAGCAGCAGCTTACGTAGCAAAAGGATGTTTGGGTTGGTCTGGAGGTTTAAAATCTAAAAAATTTAGATTTGTTTGGTTTATGATTCTATTTTTAGGCGTTTTATTTTCTTCCATAGGAATAAAACCGATTGAAATTATAAAATTTGCTCAAGTAACAAACGGCATGTTGTTGCCAATAATTGCCGGAATTTTACTTTGGATTGTGAATAAAAAGTCGGTTTTAGGAAATTTTGTAAATTCAAAAATTCAAAATATTTTAGGAGTTCTTATTTTAGTAATCTCTATTTTTTTAGGTGTAAAAGGAATTTTAAAAGTCTTAAATTACCTATAAATTTTGGTTCTCATTTATTAAAATTGAGTTTTTGATATTGTGATACCGAAAATAATTAAAAACGAGCAATAAATTTTTTTAAAAAAATGCATAGTTTAGATCTTAATTGTGATGTTGGTGAAGGCATGAACAATGAACACTTGATAATGCCATTTATTTCTTCCTGTAATATTGCGTGTGGAGGTCATTATGGGAATAAAAATACAATTGATGAAACCCTAAAGTTAGCAATAGCGAATGATGTTTTAGTCGGCGCACATCCCTCTTTTCCCGACAAAGAAAGCTTCGGAAGAAAGGTTTTAAATATTCCTGACGCAGTATTAAAACAAAGTTTAGAAGCGCAGTTAGACCTTTTTTTAGCGTGTTTGGCAAATTACAACCATAAATTACACCACATAAAACCACACGGTGCTTTGTATAATTTAATAGCTAAAGATAAAAAGGAAGCCATAAAGTTTATAAAAATTACTAAAAAGTATTTGAAGGATTGTTTTTTATACGTGCCTTATAATTCTAAAATAGCAGAAGTTGCGATCGAAAATAATATCAAAGTTAAATATGAAGCTTTTGCCGACAGAGGGTATAATGACGATTTAACATTGGTTTCTAGAGGGCATGAAAAAGCAGTTATTTTAAATGCGCGTGCAATTACAAAACATCTGGTTAAAATGATAAAAACAAACACTGTAGAAACCATTTCTGGTGAAGAAAAAGAAATGAAGGCAGCTACTTTTTGTATTCATGGGGATAACAAAAATATTGTTAAGATACTTCCGGCTTTAGCTTCAGAATTAAAAAAATATGGAATAGAAATTGGGTAACAAAATTACATACAAGCCTTTTGGAGATTGCGCTATTCTAGTAGAATGGGAGGCTAAAATTTGCGCTTCAATTTCTAACACTATTATAGCCTTTCAGCAAAAAATAGGTGCATTTGAAAATAAAGATATAGTAGATACTATTGTTGGTTATAGTTCTTTAACAATAGTTTATAAGATGAGGATTGTAGACTATTTTAACGAAGTCGAAGTTCTAAAAAAAATAAACGCATCTAAGTATGAAGGTCTTAAGAAAAGTAGCTTTACTTGGGAAATACCTGTGTGCTATGATTTAGAGTTCGGAATTGATTTACAAGAAATTTCTAAAGCTACGAATTTAAAAATATCAGAACTCATGAAATTGCACTCACAAAAGTTATATCGTGTTTATTTTATAGGTTTTCTTCCGGGCTTTCTTTACTTGGGTGGTCTAGACAAACAATTATTTTTTGATAGGAAACCAAACCCGAGACTAAAAGTAGCAAAAGGTGCAGTTGCAATAGGAGGTGAGCAAACGGGTGTTTACCCATCAGAAAGTGCTGGTGGTTGGAATATTATAGGTAAAACTCCTGTTAATTTTTTCAATATAAATAATGATAGTCCTTGTTTTGCAAAAGCAGGCGATTTTATAAAATTTGTTAGTATTGATAAAAATAAGTTTCTTCAAATAGAGAAAGAAGTAAAAGCCAGTGCATATCAAATTTCTAAAACCTTACGAAATGATTAAAGTTTTAAAACCTGGTTTTTTTACTACAATTCAAGACAAAGGTAGGTTTGGTTTTGCGTCTATTGGTGTTCCTGTTTCTGGAGTTATGGATGGTTCTTCGGCAGACATTGCGAATAGTATTTTAAATAACTCTTTAGAAGCTGCTGTGCTAGAAATTTCTTTTGGTAGCTGTGAGTTTCAATTTTTGTGTCCTACTTTTATATGTGTTTCTGGGGGAGATTTTTCACCAAAAATCAATCGAAAATCTATTAAGTTAAATAAAAAAATAAGCGTTTCTACGCACGATGTTTTGTCTTTTGGAAAAATAAATTTTGGTGTACGCTGTTATTTGGCTGTTTCAGGAGGCATTCAATCTGAAGAAAAATTAAATAGTAAAAGCTTTTATAAAGGAATTACTAAGGAGACCGTACTTGAAAAAGGAATGAAAATTCCGGTTCATCGAAATATAAAAGAGCCAGTGATTTCTAATGCATCCATAAAAATTGATGAATTACATTTTAATTCAACTAAAATTAATTGCAGTAAGGGGCCTGAATTTGAGCTATTGAGTCTGTATCAACAAAAGTTATTATTTGAAAACATTTTTTCAATTTCTAAAGATATCAGCAGAATGGGATATCGTTTAAATGAATTAATAGGAAACGATTTACCCACACTTTTAACAAGTTCCGTTTTGCCAGGAACCGTGCAACTAACCCCATCTGGAACGCTTATTGTTTTAATGAGAGATTGCCAAGTAACTGGAGGTTATCCAAGAATATTGCAACTGTCAGAAAAAGCTATTCATATCTTGTCTCAGAAAACCACAAATCAGAAATTTAATTTTTTAGTATAACTTTATTTGAGCTAAATGGTACTTTATTTTCAATTTAACTTTGTTGTATTATAACGTTGATTTAGAAATTATTCAACAATAAATCTTAGTTTTTAGGTTTTTTGTTTTTATAAAATAGTTGTAGTTTTTTCTTGAACTGATTCGGTGTTATATCATACTTTTCTCTAAAAACTTTAGAAAAATAACTTCTACTACTAAAACCAATAGTATAAACTATTTGAGAGATATTTAAATCTGTAGTTCTTATTAAGTCCCTGGCAGACTCTAAACGAACATGTCTTACATACTCTGTTACAGTTCTATTATATAAAAACTTAAAACCGCCTTGTAATTTAGATTGTGACAAACCAGATTGCAAGGAAAGCTCTTCTAAAGAATACTCTTTTTCCGGATTTTTTAATATGCTAGCACTCAATTTTCGTATCACTTTTAATTCACTTTTTAGAAGCGAAGTAGGCAAAGGTTCACCAGCTAGAAGTAGATCGTGTTGCTGTATGTGTAAGGAAAGTATTTCATAAATAATAGATTCTATTTTTAGAATACGCAACATTCCTTTTCCTTTTACTTTTTTTAATTTTATGATTAGATCAGCCATTTTTAAATTAAATGTACCAAAATTAGTAAATCTATTTTTATGATTTGTATCTACAAAAACTTCGTATAATTTCTTGTTTAAACTAGAAACATTGGTTGTTTTTTTTTGTAAAAAGCGTTTTCTTATAATTTGAATTAGATTAAGATGTAGTTTTTCATTTTTATTCAAATATAAATAGTCGTAGCCATCGGTTTTATTTGTGGATACCAAAGATTGAAATTGTTCTACATTTTTTTCATTCTCGTCAACACCAGATTTATGTTTAAATGAGCCAACAGAAGCATATAAAAAACGAATAGGATTGTATTTTGGAACTGCTTTAATTTTAAAAACAAATTCTTTGTGCAGCATAATATCAAAATCTAATACACTTACACCCCAATCAAAAGGAATAAACCTTAGTGATCCGGTAGCATTTTCATTATCAATACTTAGCGTATTTTCATTCCAACTTTTTACAATTGTGCCTCCAACTTTATCCTGAATTTGTTCAAGAAAATCTTTTTCACCGTCAGCAATTACCTCAATCGTAATCATAATAGTTAAAACTTAAATTACCTGTTACTGTTTTATTTCAAAAAAATATATAAATATTATTATAAAGATAATTGAAAAAGTGTATTTAAATACAATGTTGTTATAATTTTGTATTAAAAAAGGTTGTTGAAAATAGTTTTGAGGATAAGGATAGATATCTATAAATTGAAAAAGAGCAAGATAAATTAATAGCAATGTTAAATTATTTGCTCTTAATTTATCGTAATTCAAAAACAAAAAAAAACATCCAGTTCTGAAAATTTCAGAAGGATGCTTTTTATTATAAGTAGTTAACGTTATTTTTTGTTTTCTTTTTTTGCTATTTCAGTAAAAGTTTTTTATTTTTATTGACCTCAGTTACAACTTTTCTATCTACTATTTCTATAGCCGTATCATTTGAGCCCATTAGTGGATCTTTAGCATGCTGTTTAATGCTAATGCTTATCTCTTTTTTGATTTCTTCGCCACTAGCTTTGGCGTCAGAATGCTGTCCTAAAATAGGTGCAATTACCAATCCAATTAAACAAGTAAGCTTAATTAAAATATTCATAGAAGGTCCAGATGTGTCTTTAAAAGGATCACCAACGGTATCTCCAGTTACCGCAGCTTTATGTGCTTCGGAACCTTTGTATGTCATTACTCCATTAATTTCAACACCAGCTTCGAAAGATTTCTTAGCATTGTCCCATGCACCACCAGCGTTATTTTGGAAGATTGCCCAAAGTACACCAGAAACAGTAACACCTGCCATATAGCCACCTAACATTTCAGCAACCAACATATTATCTTCTTGATACACTAATTTACCTACTAATACAACTAGTATTGGAAAACCAATTGTTAAGATACCTGGCAACATCATTTCTTTTAAAGATGCTTTTGTAGAAATAGCAACACACTTATCATATTCTGGTTTCCCAGTTCCTTCCATAATTCCTGGAATTTCTTTAAATTGTCTTACCACTTCATTTACCATTTCCATTGCAGCTTTACCAACGGCATTCATCGCTAATGCAGAGAATACAACGGGCACCATGCCACCAACAAATAACATAGCTAAAACGGGTGCTTTAAAGATGTTAATTCCGTCAATACCTGTAAATGTTACATATGCAGCAAATAAAGCTAAAGACGTTAACGCGGCAGATGCAATGGCAAAACCTTTACCTGTTGCGGCAGTTGTATTACCAACGGCATCTAAAATATCTGTACGTTCTCTAACAATAGGATCTTGTTCACTCATTTCAGCAATTCCACCTGCGTTATCAGCAATTGGTCCAAAGGCATCAATAGCTAATTGCATTGCAGTTGTTGCCATCATTGCAGAAGCTGCTAATGCAACTCCATAAAATCCTGCTAAAGCATAAGAAGACCAAATTGCAGCAGCAAATAATAATACAGAAGAGAATGTAGAAATCATACCAGTAGCCAAACCAGCAATAATGTTTGTGCCTGCTCCTGTACTTGATTGTTGTACAATTTTTAAAATTGGCTTCGAGCCTAGTCCTGTGTAGTATTCTGTAAATGCCGATATTCCTGCACCCACAACTAAACCAACTAAACATGCATAAAACACTCTCATGGAGGAAATCTCTTTGAACCCTTCACCGAAGAAATCCATTTGCATTGTTTCTGGCAACATCCAAGTTACTAAACCATAGCATGCTGCAGCAACCATTAATATTGATGCCCAATTTCCTATATTTAATGCTTTTTGAACGTCAGCTTCTTTAGCATCGTTAGATGAAATTTGAACGAAGAAGGTTCCGATAAGAGAAATGATAATTCCAACACCAGCTATAGACATTGGTAAAAGGATGGGTCCAATGCCACCAAAGGCATCTTGAATTGCTCCTCCCATATCTTTGATAACATAGTTTCCTAAAACCATTGCAGCTAAAACAGTTGCAACATAAGAACCAAATAAATCGGCTCCCATACCCGCAACATCACCAACATTATCACCAACATTATCGGCTATAGTAGCTGGGTTTCTTGGGTCATCTTCAGGAATATCTGCTTGTACTTTACCAGCTAAATCTGCGCCAACATCGGCTGCTTTGGTATAAATACCGCCACCAACTCTTGCAAATAAAGCAATAGACTCAGCGCCTAAAGAGAAACCAGCTAATGCTTCTAATACAATAGTCATGTCTTCAGTGGTGGTCCATTCACCTCCCATAAATAAATAATAGAATCCAATAAAGAACATAGTTAAACCCAATACAGCCAAACCGGCAACACCAAGCCCCATAACTGTACCGCCACCAAAAGAAACTTTTAATGCATTTGGTAAACTAGTTTTGGCTGCTTGTGTAGTTCTAACATTTGTTTTGGTTGCAATTTTCATTCCCATGTTTCCTGCAAATGCAGAAAATATAGCACCAATAATAAAGGCTACTACAATTAAATACGTACTATCCATAAAAAAAGCAACTCCGGCTAAAACGATACTTGCTCCAACTACGAATATTGATAATAATCTATATTCTGCATTTAAAAAAGCCAAAGCTCCTTCATAGATGTGGTCAGAAATTTCTTTCATTTTTCCGTCACCTGCATCTTGTTTCATTACCCAAGATTTTTTCACTAACATGTATGCTAGTCCTAAAATAGCCATTGCAATTGGCATCCAAATCATCATTGATTCCATATTTTATTTTATTTTTAGAAGTTTAAAACGTTGGTAAATGTAATAAAATCAAACAGAAATAAAAAACCTCTTAAAATGTTTAATTTTAAGAGGTTTTTAATTTTAACGAGCAATAATTTCTATATTCGGAATTTATCGTTCTTTTTGTAATCGCTTTTTTGATATCTTTCAACACAATCTTTATAGATTTGTCTTGCTTCTTCAGCATTACCCCAACCACCAACGTCTACTTTTTTCTTTTCTAAATCTTTATAAACCTGAAAGAAATGTTCTATTTCTTTTAATCTATGTGGATTTAAATCTGAAATATCATTTTTATTATTCCAAATAGGATCTGAAATAGGAACACAAATAATTTTTTCATCTGGTCCTTTTTCATCGGTCATGTGAAAAACTCCAATAGCTTTTACTTCCATCACACACATCGGAAAAGTTGGTTCATGTCCTAAAACTAAAACATCTAATGGATCATCATCTAAAGCTAATGTTTCTGGAACAAAACCATAATCTGCAGGATACATCATAGAGGAAAATAACATTCTATCGAAACGAATTTGACATAAATCAAAATCATATTCATATTTATTTCTACTTCCCTTGGGTATTTCGATTAAAACATCGAAAGTTTGCTTTTCTTCTGGTTTCATATTTTTATATTTTACTTTTTTAAAGGAATGCAAAGGCAAAGAATCTATTAAATTAGCTCCTGTGCATTCTGCTTTTATTGGTTGAAGTACGATATTTTATTAGCTATAAAAAATCCTTTTATCGCTAGATTAAAAGGATTTTAAAAATAGTTAAAAAGATTGAACTATAAATACATTACTTCTTTTACAGCCTTTATGACATCATCTGCATTAGGAATCCATTTTTCAAATAATACAGGAGAATAGGGTGCAGGCGTGTCTGCTGTTGTAATTCTTTTTATTGGCGCATCTAAATGGTCAAATGCTTCTTCTTGGATTCTATATGTAATTTCAGAGGCAACACTTGCAAAAGGCCACGCTTCTTCTAAAATAACTAATCTATTTGTTTTCTTTACTGAAGTTAAAATGGCATCATGATCTAAAGGGCGCACTGTTCTTAAATCGATAATTTCTACAGAAATATTTTCTTTAGCTAGTGTATCTGCCGCTTTATAAGCCTCTTTGATTATTTTTCCAAAAGAAACAATAGTTACATCTGTACCTTCTCTTTTAATATCTGCCACTCCAATAGGTATAATGTATTCTCCTTCCGGAATCTCCATCTTGTCACTATACATTTGTTCAGATTCCATAAAAATTACAGGATCATCATCTCTAATAGCCGCTTTTAATAAGCCTTTTGCATCATATGGATTTGAAGGAACAATAACCTTTAAACCTGGTGTATTTGCAAACCAGTTTTCAAATGCTTGCGAGTGTGTAGCTCCTAATTGACCAGCAGATGCCGTTGGGCCTCTAAAAACGATAGGACAATTAAATTGCCCACCAGACATTTGTCTAATTTTCGCTGCGTTGTTTATAATTTGATCAATTCCAACTAAAGAAAAGTTAAACGTCATATATTCTACAATAGGTCTATTGCCATTCATAGCAGAACCAATTGCGATACCTGCAAAACCAAGCTCAGCAATCGGAGTATCTATTACTCTTTTTTCACCAAACTCGTCTAACATTCCTTTACTAGCTTTATAGGCTCCATTGTATTCTGCAACTTCCTCACCCATTAAATAAATGCTCTCATCTCTGCGCATTTCCTCACTCATGGCCTCACAAATTGCCTGTCTGAATTGAACTGTTTTCATCGAATATAAATTGTTGTTATTTTAGTCCAACAAAAGTAATGAAATATTTATTATTTTTTCTAATTGATCAGTGAAACATTGCGATAACGTTTTCGATTTTAAAACAACTTTATAAAAGAAGTAATTTGTATTTTTTTATCAGGTTGATTTTATTGCTAATTTTAATATTTTTATAGACTATTCAATTTGTGTAAGAGAATAATCATTTAACAAAACACCCAACAAGGTCCTTATTATTTATATCTTAGTGCCTTAATTTTGTGCGGTTATTAAGACTGAAAAAAGTGGTGTTTTCTTGTTTTTACCATTTTTTTGGGCTTAATTATATCTATCACAAAGGCATACCAGAAAATAGTTTTTCAGAATGTTTGCTTATTTTATGTTTTTTCATAATAAATATATCTACCGCCCTTTGTTTGAAGGAAAAATTTTGAAAACAAAAAAAACATCCTTTATAAAATTGTTAAATAATTAAAAAATTTACTATGCATGCATAGTAAATTTAAAAAAAAGACGTAATTTCGTCAACAACAAAAGAATATAAAATTATAATTTATGAAAATATTAGTTTGTATTAGTCATGTCCCTGATACCACTTCAAAAATTAATTTTACAAATAATGATACTGAGTTTGATAAAAACGGAGTGCAGTTTGTAATTAATCCTTATGATGAGTTTTGTTTGACAAGAGCAATGTGGTTTAAAGAGAAGCAAGGTGCTTCTGTAACGGTTGTTAATGTTGGTGGTGCAGAAACAGAAACTACGCTAAGAAAAGCGTTGGCAATTGGCGCAGATGACGCTATTAGAATAAACACAGATCCTACAGATGGCTTTTTAGTTGCAAAAGAATTAGCAGCAGTAGTTAAAAATGGAAATTATGATCTTGTTCTAGCAGGTAAAGAATCTGCAGATTATAATGGACAAATGGTTCCTGGAATGTTAGCTGCTTTGGTGGATTACAATTTTGTGAATGGTTGCGTAGAAATGGATGTTGATGGAACAAATGTTAAAGCTAAAAGAGAAATTGACGGTGGTGCTGAAGTAGTATCTACTTCTTTACCTTTAGTGATAGGAGGTCAAAAGGGTCTTGTAGAAGAAAAAGATTTACGCATTCCTAATATGAGAGGAATTATGATGGCACGAAAAAAGCCTTTACAAGTATTAGAAGCAATAGGAAATGATGCAGCAACAGCAATAGCGTCTTTTGAAAAGCCAATACCAAAAGGAGCTGTTAAATTGGTTGATGCAGATAATTTAGACGCATTAATTGACTTATTACACAATGAAGCAAAAGTGATTTAAATTTTCACTTATAAAAATAATTAAGAATTCATTTTTCGATAAACCAATTCGTTTCATCAAAAAATATAAAAATAAAAAATATGTCAGTTTTAGTTTTTGCCGATTCAACAGACGGAAAATTTAAGAAAACTGCTTTCGAAGTAGTTTCATACGGAAAAAAAGTTGCAGATCAATTAGAGAGTAATCTAGTTGTTTTAACAATAAACGCAGCAGATGCCTCAGAATTATACACATATGGTGCAGAAAAAGTGTTAACGGTTTCAAACGACCGTTTGTCTACTTTTAACGCCAAGGAGTATGCCGCTGTTATTGTGCAAGCAGCAAATAAAGAAAATGCAACCGTGGTTATTGTAGATTCTAGTATAAATGTGTTGTATTTGACGCCTTTAGTGGCTGTTGGTCTAGAAGCAGGTTATGCATCAAACACGGTTGCAGCGCCCACAAGTATAAGTCCTTTTACAGTAAAAAGGAAAGCATTTTCTAACAAAGCATTTTCAAATACAGTAATCTCTGCAGACAAAAAAGTAATTGGTTTGGCTAAGAACTCTTTCGGAATTCATGAAAATCCAGTTGCTGGTACTTTAGAAGTTTTTGATGCAGAAGTTGTAGCTTCTGGTGTAAAATCTGAAAGTATAGAAAGAGTTACAGGAAAAGTAACCATTGCAGATGCAGATACTGTAGTTTCTGCTGGTAGAGGTTTAAAAGGACCAGAAAACTGGGCAATGATAGAGGAATTAGCAGAAGTTTTAGGTGCTGCGACAGCTTGTTCTAAACCGGTTTCAGATTTAGGCTGGCGTCCACATGGTGAGCATGTTGGGCAAACTGGGAAACCAGTTGCTTCCAACTTGTACATTGCAATTGGTATTTCTGGTGCAATTCAGCATTTGGCAGGAATCAATGCATCTAAAGTGAAAGTTGTTATTAACACAGACCCAGAAGCCCCGTTTTTTAAAGCTGCAGATTATGGTGTTGTTGGAGACGCTTTTGAAGTGATTCCTAAATTAATAGAAAAATTAAAAGCTTTTAAAGCAGCTTAATATTTTTTGGGCGTGCCCAAATTATTTTAATAGTATTCTAGAAAAAACCTATCAATATTCATTTTTGATAGGTTTTTTAGTGTGACACTTTTAGTCCGCATATAATTTGTTGGCTCTATTACTACTCGCTTTCCGCTAAAAAGTAGTAACATTCAAACAGTAGCTTTATTTTTTACGCAAACTTTAGTTTGTGCTAAAAAATAAATTCAGAAAGAATAACTGTTTTCACTATATAATTTTTAGTAAATTGTCCCCCTAAAAATTAGCTAAAATAGAATCATTTAAAAGCTGTTTTTATTTTTCGTAGAAACATATATGAGTTTAATCAAACTAACCATAAAAGGTATTTCCTACAGTCAAACACAAACAGGTGCTTATGCATTGGTGTTAAGTGAAATGGAAGGAAGCAGAACTTTACCAATTATTATTGGCGCTTTTGAAGCGCAATCTATCGCAATCGCA
>Ga0075446_10000555_pt1 | contig 15262 bp, 12 predicted proteins | sample CoawatmetaG05DNA_FD_71590 | JGI IMG/M metagenome (GOLD analysis project Ga0075446, IMG submission 71590) | Marine microbial communities from the West Antarctic Peninsula - Coastal water metaG058-DNA | ecosystem: Environmental > Aquatic > Marine > Coastal | place: Atlantic Ocean: West Antarctic... | reverse complement strand
CCCCCCCCTTTTACTGGGCATATGGGAGCTAATCTATAAATGTAATAAGTATCAAGAGAGCTATACTAGAGGGATTACAAAGACCCACCCCCCCTTATCTCTAAGAAAGTGATATACACAATTAACCAAAAAAATTTGAGGAAAAAATATATGAACATTGAAGATTTAGAAGATACTATGTACCAACTCGTAGACAAGGCTGAGATGGATTTAAGAAATGTGATAGAGCAGTTTAATGAGGCAGCACGAAATGGTAAGGTGAAAGACATTGATGATGAGGATGTAGCATACTATGAATTGTCTTATGAAGACTTAGGTTATGCCATTGATTCATTAAAGAATGGTTTAGATAATATACTGGAGAAATAACAAGAGAGAGAATTATGATAAGAAGAAAACAAGTCAGTAAAGAGATAGTCATAGATTTAACAGGGCCTGATGGTAATGCATTTTATCTATTGGCACAAGTGAGAAGTCTTGGTAAACAGATATCCTTATCTGAGAAAGAGATGAATAAGATTGAACTAGAGATGAAGTCCAGTGACTATGAACACTTAGTCAAAACCTTTGACCATCACTTTGGGCAATGGGTGGTACTAGAAAGATGATATACATTTTTGCATTACTAGCTTTGACCCTAATGGCAATGACCTTTCCGTTTCTATTGAAATTGGTATGGTATGGTTTGTTACTTTATCTATTGGCATTCTCTGTGATAGTCATAACTTTATTATCATGAGAGGACACTTGACAATGCTTGAAGTGTGTGTTATAATGGGTATAATAATTTACATAATGAGTGAGGTGGTAGTATGGATAACAGCAACAGTATCAGTAACATAGAACAATTGATTGATGAGATGAAAACGGAAACACTGAATGTGGCAGGAGATGAGTTTGGTTTGTTTGATTACAACAATCTCGATAAAGAAACTCGTGAACAAAAGTGGATGATACTTTCTTACATCATTGATATGGGTAAGATACTGCCAGAAGATGTGGGTATTATGTTTGAGAGGAATCCTTTCTTCTACGATTGGTATAAGAGAACTGTTATTTCAGAAGAACCTGTGGGTGAAACATACCACTAAAAATCGGCGTCTTATAAGTAGAGAGAATTATCGGAGAGAACTATGAAATATTTATTGATGGGGATGGTTGGACTTTGGTCGTACTACGTATTAGGGCCAAGTTTATCGTATGGGATGATGATGGCGATTAAACTATTTACGATATACTGTTTTTATGTATACGTAATGAACTACTTTTGTGGTAGGAACGAATCATGAATGAAAAAGAAATAGTGATAGAAAACTTATTTGAGAAATTAGCGGATATGATATTAACAATACTTCATAATGAAATATTGAGGGATATCATAGATAAAGTATAGGAGTGATAATTATGGTAAATGCAATACTATTGATAACAGTAATAGTCTTTTGGCTCGGAGCAGTTTATTTGTATTTTCTTTTTGATAGATTACTAGATGATGTAAGAACTATCAACGAAGATGTACAAGAGTTGAAAGCATTATGCAAACTGAAGTTGGAACAACCCAATCAGGGAAGTCCAGTAGAAGTACCAGATGATGAATTTTTAGGAATCTAATATGTCGTTAAAAGACTTGAGTAACAACCTTCAGACTGAGGGTGAGTTTCACACATTCACAAAACAAGAAAGAGTGATACGTAGACCTCTAGGTATTTCTGTATCCAAACGATTAGAGTTGCACACACTCATCAGTAAACACAAACACGAGGAAGCTCGTAAGACTAATGTTAAGGCATGGATGACCAATTGGTATTTGCACAAAGACAATCCTTTGGTCAATGATATATGTTTAAAGGCAATTGATATTGTTAAGAGTGTTACCATGCAAGACCAGAAAGGAAAATTCGAAAAGTTTTTTACATTCGATTGTTGGGGTGCGATATACGAAGAACACCAATACACTAAACCCCATACACATGGGCCTGCCTTATGGTCATGGGTATATTATATACAAGTGCCTAAGAATTCGCCACCCTTATATTTCCCACAGGCAAAACTAAATGTCTTTCCAAAGTCGGATGAGTTAGTTATGTTTCCTGGCCAAGTTATACACGAAGTACCAAAGGCATCAAAGATGGATGCCGAACGAGTAGTACTTGCTGGAAATATTTATCTAGATTATCGTAACAGTTAGTATAAATACTAATGCATCAAGCATGCTTAACAAGCTTATCTAATATATTATATGGAGAGATTGTTATGTCGTATTACCTTTTAGCAAAAATAATGTCAACACACCCAAACAGAAAAATCAATGGTCAATACAGAAGACTATACTATCGTGGACATATGCCTCACAAAGTTTAAAGTTACTGTATAAATACTTTCATGAATGAAAATTATTTTATGGGCCTTGATGGCTTCGTATGGTTTACTGGTGTTGTAGAAAATCGTAATGACCCTGCCAAACTTGGTAGAGTACAAGTCCGTTGTCTAGGTTTCCACACAGAAGATTTAAATGATATTCCTACGGAAGATTTGCCGTGGGCTCATGTCATGATGCCTGTTACTGACCCATCTATGCAAGGACTCGGAAACTCACCTAGTTTTTTAACTGAAGGAAGTTGGGTAATAGGATTCTTTAGAGATGCAGTAGAGAAACAACAACCAGTTATTATGGGTTCGTTGCCTGGCGTTCCACAATCGGAAGCAGATATCACAAAAGGTTTTAATGACCCTGGCGGTGATTATCCATCCGAAGAAATTATGCATTCAGGACATGGTTTAAATGAATCAGATGTATCAAGACTTGCAAGAGGTGTAGATGCAGAAACTCATAAGTCAGTTATCAATCGTAGAGATACTCTATGGAAAGGAATACCTACTGCGACCAAACCAAATGTATCAACAGTATCAACCACAAGTAAAACAGAAACTGCTGGAAGTTTTGATGAGCCTACACCAAGAGGATATAAGGCGGGCAACCCTGATTTAGTTTTTGGTGGAAAACAAATTGGTAACCCAACAGGAATCTATCCTTTCAATCATGTACACGAATCTGAATCTGGACACATCAAAGAAGTAGATGATACACCAGATGGTGAAAGATTATACACACAACATGCCGCTGGAACTTACGAAGAAATAATTGCCGATGGCACAAAGACAGTTAAGGTTGTCGGTGATAACTATGAACTGATTGCCGGCAAATCTAATATCTATGTGAGAGGAGATATTAATTTAACTTGTAGTGGAACTAAGAGAGAAAAAATTGATGGAGATTATATATTAGAAGTCGGTGGTGACTTCACAAGAAAGATACACAAGTCAGAACAAGTTAAGATTGGTGCTGGAGAATCTGGTGGAAACTTAGAGGAAGAAATAATTGGTAATCATGGATTCAATATTTCTAATTCAGTATCTGGTTCAATAGGTTCTACAGAATCAGGAACAGCAAAAGATTGCGATATCACAATTGGTGGAAAAGAAACTAGAACGATTGGTGGTACTTATGATATAACCACAGCTGATAGTTATACTCTAACATCATCAAAAGATATAGGTTTAATATCATTCAATAACATAACTGCATTTAGTGTTGCTAGTACTTCTATATCTGCTGGAACAACCATGACTGTTAAGGCAGCAACAACTTTAGATATTAAATCTGAAGCTGTCGGAACATTATTATTTACAGGTGACGGAAGTACAGTTACTGCAAACAATGGTGGTGGTACAGCAATCGAACTTACAGCTCATAAGCATACTGACACAGCAGGTCTGGCAGCAGGAATTACAACTGCACCAGTAGAATAGGAGAAATAATATGGCAGATTTTACAAGAGCAGATATTGAAGGAGCAAATGAGTTATTAAATAAAACTCTTACGGATGCTCTTGCATTAAAAGATTCACTTCTAGCTCAACATGGTGGAGATGCCACAGCTATTTTAAATGCAGTAAAAGATAAAGTTTCAGATTTAAAATCATCATTATCAAGCATGATACCTGAGCTACCTACTATTCCAAATGCAAATATGCAATCTGAATTTGCAACATTAGTTAATCTAGATTTAACAACACCTGCTGGGTTAGAACAATATAAATCACAGGTTTTAGGAATCACTAATAAATTTGGTACAGCAATGGCAGACAAAGGATTGGATATTGGTTCTCTTGCTACACAAATACAATCAGGTATAGGAGATGTTGGTGACCTACTTCCAAATCTACAAATACCAGATGGGTTAAGTATTCCTATTGAGTTACCTTCAAATATAAAGATACCATCTGTAGAAGCTATAAAAGAAAAAATAACTGTAACCCCTACACTTCAATTAGTAACTAAAGAAATAGAAGTGGTTACAGATGAAGTATCTGGAATGACAAAGGTTACAACAACTTCTACAGAATCTACATCAACAACAACCACACCTAAAACTGTTACTAGTACATCAACTAAAAAATTAATAAAGGTAAGTGAAACTGGTGGGGAAACTAGAATTGATTACAGCAGAAATGCAGATGGGTCATTGTATGATGCTGATGCTGCAAATGAAAGATATTTTCAATCACAACTTGCATTAAGAACTCGTGTCAGAGGTTATTATGTTGTTAATAATAGAAAAACATTTCTTCAAAGGTACACAAATGAAAAGATTGATAGACTTTACAGTCTAGTAAATGGTCAAGACACAGACCAAGTAGACAAAGGTACGGGCAAATTGATAAAAAAATTCTTAAGCCCCGCCTCAACTAGAAGATACTTTTCAAGTTATACATATGATGATGGTGGTAGGACAGATGAAAGTTTCTTAGAAGCTAGAAATATGGGTGATTGGGAATGGAAAGAAGATGATGGTTCAGTTATTTGGTATGATAGAAGATTTAAGAAACACAGATTAACTTAATATGATAGGACAAACTCTTATAAATAATAGTTAAATAACAAGAGATTATATATGTCTGCCTACAAAGATGCCCAAGCACAGAATGATATTAGTAGGAATGCTACACAATATTCTGATTTAGACTTATTCTTTGGTAAGAAACCAGTAGGTTCTGATATCAGTAAAGTAACTGATATACAAGCAGTTAAAAGGTCTTTAAGAAATCTTGTTAATCTGAATACATTTGAGAAACCATTCCATCCAGAAATAGCTGGTGGGATTCGTGAAATGTTATTTGAACCCATGACACCAATAACTGCTGTAGTTTTAACTAGAAAGGTAGAAGATGTTATTAACAACTTTGAACCAAGAGTAAGATTAGTATCAGTTAGAGCACTACCAGATATGGACAGAAACATTTATAATGTATCAATAGAATTTTATGTAGTTAACGCACCCACAGAATTGGTAGACTTATCAGTTATATTAGAGAGATTACGATAATGGCAGTAAATGATAAAAGATTAAGAGTAACTGAATTAGACTTTGATAACATCAAACAAAATTTAAAAACTTTTTTAAAAGCACAAAACGAATTTAAAGATTATGACTTTGAAGGTTCTGGTATGAGTATTCTACTAGACACTCTTGCATACAATACTCACTATCTAGGATTCAATGCTAACATGTTAGCAAACGAAATGTTCTTAGACAGTGCATCACTTCGTTCAAGTGTAGTATCTCACGCAAAGACTTTAGGTTATGAAGTAACTTCTGCAAGGTCACCCTATGCAACAGTTAATGTAAGGTTAACAACCCCATCAAATAATAAAACAATGTCAGCTGGTACAGCATTTACAACAAATGTTGGTGGAACAGATTATCAATTCGTTACCATTGCAGATGTAACAGGAAATAATTCAGGCAGTGCTGTTCAATTTGATAGTGTAAATATTTACGAAGGTACTTATGTTACAACAAAGTATGTAGTAGATACTGCTGATGTTGACCAAAGATTTTTATTGAGAGATGCTAATAGTGACACATCAACTTTAACTGTTAAGGTACAAACATCAAGTTCTAATACAAGTACAACTACTTACACTAAAGCAACAGACATAACACAATTGTCTTCATCAAGTACAGTTTACTTTTTACAAGAAACCGATAGTGGTTTGTATGAAATATATTTTGGCGATGGTGTGGTTAGTAAATCATTATCAGATGGTAACATTGTACAACTACAATATGTAATTACAAATAAAGGTGAAACGAATGGAGCATCTACATTTAGTTCACCATCAAGTATCGATAGTGTTTCATCAATCACAGTAACAACTGTTGCTAGTGCAATAGGTGGAGCAGATGCAGAAACTTTACAATCAATAAAATTAAATGCACCATTAGATTATGCAGCTCAAGGAAGATGTGTAACAGTAGATGATTATAAAACATTTACTAGAAAATTATTTCCAAACACTCAAGCAGTTTCTGTTTGGGGTGGAGAGGATGGTAGTTATGATACAAGCACAGGAGTATCAAGTAACCCAGAATATGGTAAAGTATTTATTTCAATCAAACCTACAACTGGTGCAAACTTAACAACTGTACAAAAGAGTAACTTAGTGGCGGCGTTCAGTCCATTTAAAGTTGCTTCAATTACACCAGTGATTGTAGATGCAGACACAACTTTTTTAATTTTAAATATTACATTTAATTATGATTCAACATCAACAACATCTACTAAAGATGAATTAGCATCTTTAATTTTTAAAACTGTTTCTAGTTATAATATAAGTGACTTACAAGAATTTAATAGTTCGTTTAGACATTCTAAACTTACAGGATTAATTGATGGTACAGATTCATCTATACTAAACAATACAACTACAGTTACTATGGGTAAATTTTTTACACCAGTATCTGCATCAACTTCTTATACACTTAATTTTAATAATGCATTTTATAATCCACACGCATCTCACAACACAGGTTCTGGTGGAATTATTTCTTCAACAGGATTTTATTTAGATAACAGTGTAACAACAGAATACTTTTTTGATGATGATGGTTCTGGTAATTTAAGAATTTATTCTATAGCTTCTACAGGTGTTAGAACATATTTAAATTCAACAGCAGGAACAGTAAATTATACTAGTGGTTTAATTAGTACAACTTCATTATTAATTTCTGCAGTATCAAATGTAGATGGTACATCATCTTCAAAGATTCGTGTAACAGCAATTCCAAATTCAAATGATGTAGTACCTGTAAGAAATCAGATACTAGAAATTGATACAATCAATACAACAACAGGTGGAAATGTTGATGCACAATCTACAACAGGTTTAGGTTACACAGTATCATCAACAGGTACAACTTCAACTACAACTGTATCGACACCTTCATCCAATCCAACTTCTTCGGCGTATTAGATGAATGGCAAAAAATGATTCCAAATTAGTAACTAAAGTATCGCCACTCATTGAGGGTCAAGTACCTGACTTTGTACAAGGGGAACATCCACTCTTTGTTAAATTTCTTAAACAATATTATCAATACCTAGAGGCAGGTAGAATTACCTACACAGGTGAGTTAGATTATTTAAGACAACAAACAAATACATTAGAATTTATTTTACACGAAGATGGTGAAAGAGTTGTAACAGAATCTGGTGCTGGTACTACAGGGTTATTTGTAAATGGTGAAACCATTACAGGTTCAACATCTAAAGCAACTGCAACAGTATTAGTAGAAGATGGTAGAAGCAAATATCTTTACATATCTTCTCAACAAAAATTTATTACTGGTGAAACTTTTACTGGTACAACATCTGGCGCAACAGGAGTTATGTCAGAGTATCGTGCTAACCCAGTACAAAACATTCAACAACTTTTAGAGTATGCCAATGTAGATAATACTATCTATGATTTCTTAGATAATATGCGTGACCAGTTCATGACTTCTATTCCTGAAACATTAGCAACAGGAGTATCTAAAAGAAATCTATTAAAAAACATTAAAGATTTATATGCGGCCAAAGGAACATCTGAAGGTCACAAATTATTTTTCAAAGCATTCTTAGGTGAAGAACCAACTCTACTTTATCCAACCCAATACATGATGAGAAGTTCAGATGGTAATTGGACACAAAGAATTTTATTAAGAGTTTCAGCTTCTGACAATGTTGTTGGTGATGAAGTAGTCAATCAAGTTATAACAGGAATATCATCTGGTGCTACTGCGATTGTCGTATCATCATCTACATTCACACAAGGTGTATTTGCTGTAACAGAATTTGAATTACAAAGTCTTGAAGGCACATTCCTTGATGGTGAAATAATTACAGCAACATCAATTACAAGAGATGTAGATGTAACATTTACAGTGTCATCACAAATCACTACAAGCGCTGTTAGTAATGATGGAATACTTAATAGTGTCAATGATACACTTAGTATTGAAAGTCTTGGCTCAGGAGTGTCTGAGGTCGTTGTAGAGGATATTCTAACTGGGTCTGTAAGTGATATAATAGTAGATAATGGTGGTAGTCTATATGAAGTCGGTGATGAAATTACATTTACTTCTGATTCAAATGATACAGACATCTCAAGTGCTACTGGTGTTGTTAGTGCAGTCGGTGGTGGTATACTACAAGAAACAGGTACTCTAGATAATTCAAATATTACAACTGATATAATTCATTTAGAAGATGCTTCTACTATATCATTAGTACCTTTTGAAATTGCTTTAGAAGATGGTAATTTAGTTCAAGAAAATATTACACCAGATTCTTCGACTACACAATTTACTCTTACAGTTTTAAATTCAAACACAGATAGTATTCGAGTTTATCGTGATAGTGTAGAGTTAAGTACAACAGATGTTGCAGGCGATATTGTATGGAGTGTAAGTGGCACAACATTAACATTTACTACTGCACCAACAACAGGTATACCTTATTTAATAAAAGGTAACTCTGTTAATAAATTATTATTAAATAGTACAAGTGGTTTGGCCACAAATGCTGGTCATAATTTATTAACAGATACAACACAAGAAACTAATGATGAATTTGGAACATTCCCAGACTTAATTGTTTTAGAGGAAGATACATTTGACACATTAGCAGAAGCTACATCAATTAGAAAAGTACAAGTAACTGATGGTGGTAATGGATATTCTAAATTACCTACATTAACAATTACAAGTACACTAGGTACAAGTGCAAGTCTTAAATCAAACACTACAGATATTGGTAGAGCAAATGGTATAGAAATTAAAGATAGTAGTTTCAGTTTAGATTCTAACAATCCACCAGATGCAACATTTAAAGCTCACTTCTTATTAAAAAGTATAACAGGAACATTTGCTAAAGGCAATACTTTAACTACACACACAGGAACAGTATCAGGTTGGGATGCAAACACACAAGTATTAAGTACTACATTTGAAAATGTAATTAGAACAAAGAGTGAAACAGATAGTACAAACGAAGGTATAACATTAGAGAATGTTAGACTAGAAGAATCTAATATTCTTTTAGAAGATGAGTTAGATTTTGATGATGGTAAAAACTTCTTAACAGATGCAACAGGTACAACTGAACCAACAAATACAGCAGAAACTTTTGTTGTTAAAATCTTACCAAAATCATCTGATGCAACAGCGAACGCATTTTATATAAATGGAGTAGAAAGTCCAAGACTTAGTTTAGCAAGAGGTAACACTTATATATTTGATACATCACATAGTTCATTATATAATATACTTACTACAGCAAATCATCAATTATTATTTGCCTCAACTATTACTGGTGGTGCTTCAGGTGGAACTGCATACACAACAGGTGTAACACAATCTTCATCTGCAACTATACCAATAGGAACAACAGGTTCTTTTATTCAAATAGTAGTAGCAGAAGATGCTCCACAATTATATTACTATTGTGCCAACCATTTAGGTATGGGAAATTCTTTACTTGTATTTACAAGACCAACAAGAGTTGATGGTATCGGTGATAGACTTGTAATAAATGCTAATGATAAGACAGGTGATGATGGTATATCATTAGAGAGTGGAACAGAGAGAGCAAGTGGTACAGATTTACTAGTACAAGAAAGTGGTCAACCTGTAGGTAATGCTGCAGCTCATGGAGAAACTTCTGGTGGAAGAATTGTTATTGAACATGAACATAGAGATGGTGGAGTGCCACACAATGTAGGTGACACATTAGCTATAAACAGATATCGTGAAAATGGTGGAACAAATTATGTTACAACTGAACAAGGAGTAACAGGTAATCCTACCGATAGATTAAGTACAGAAGATGTTGGAAATAATTTAGTACAAGAAGATAACGAAAAAATATTATTCGAAGAAGATATATCATTTGATAACATTGTATTAGATGGAACAGACAGTGCATCAGTAGATGCTGCTGATGATATTATAAATGAATCACCAATAGATTTTTCAAACAACAATGTAACCATTACTGATTCAGGTGGTGCAACTGCAACGATTGTATCTGCAGATATTTCTACAGGTTCATTAACAGTTGACACACAAAAAACTAATGTTGGTGTTTACAGTGGTATCGATAGTTTAGTTGGTGAAGACTTAAACAGATTACAAGATTCTTATTACTATCAAGATTACTCATACGAAGTTAGAGTTGGTGAATCACTATCAACATATTTAAACGAAATGAAAAAGGCAGTACACCCAACAGGGTTTGCAACATTTGGTAAGGTATCAATTGCATCACAAATCTCTGCAAGAATCACAGCAACTGGTGCTGGTGTTTCTGGTTTTGATGGTGACACAACAACATTCTCACCTGAACTTGCTTCTACATTCAAAACATTATTTGATGAACATATAAAAATATCACACAGAACAGCTGTTGGTATACAAGACCACGACCAACATATTGTATTAAATGGAACAGATGGTTCTTCAACAAATGCTGGAGATGGTATACTTTATGAAGATGGTACAGGAGAAACAGGTCATGGAATTATTGCATCTGAAGCTGCGAAAGGTATTGGTGGAGAAAGTCAAAGAGCAATTATACATTCTAGAGAAATTAGAATTAACAGTAATCCAGTTTCAAAAGTTAAAGATAATGTATTGTTACTTTTAGCTGTTCATCCATTTAAAGAATCTTGTGGTATCACATTAGAAAGTGGTTCTGGTACTTTTGCTGATAGTTTAGTATTAGATGGTGTAAGACCATTTGATGATAATGTACCTTTTACTTTAGAAGATGAAACAGGAAATATATGTTTAGAAACTTGTAGGCCTGGGGCAGGAAAATTACTTGCAGAGTCAGATAGAATTGCAGTACCAGATAGTTTAATACAAAATGAAAATGAAAAAATATTATACGACTTAGAAGACAATGATACTACACTTACATTCAATGATGTGGGTGATGTAATATTCGAACACATATTACAACCAGATGCAATTACTATTAGTAATAGTGATGCTAACTTATCAGACTCAATCGTTATGGAAAATGAAGGTGAGTTGTTATTAGATGGTACAGACAATTCTCAAACAGATGCTGGATTTCATATACTACAAAATACAAAAGAAACAACAGTCACAGAACAAGATAGTGGTATGATAGTATTCAATGGTACAGATGTAAATGGTGCTGATGCTGGTGGATTTATTTTAATGGAAGATGCCATAGATGTTGGTACAGTATTAACAATGAGATTAGAAAGAGATGTAAGAATAATATCATCAAACTCAAAAAGAGAAACATTTATTCTAGAAGAAACTGGAGTATTAATATCAGAAGATAATGATTCAACATCAGTCAACGATAGAATTATAAGTGATAACCTAAGTGAGTCTGGTGGAATACTCATGGAAGATGTCTTTGCAAGAAAACAAAATGATGCAATTAAATTAGAGTATGGTGAAGGTATAATCATTATGAATGGTAGTGGTAATATACTTTCTGCAGATGTAACAGGTTCTGTACTTGCAGTTCCATATGATGAAGATGCAGGATTTGCTGTAACATTTGAAACTGAATTTAGGGACCAACCACTACTTGCAATGGAAACTTTTAATGTTATAGGAAGTAGGGGTCATATACCAGAGGAAAACTTTAGACTAAGTTCTCAAAACGACACTAGTTATAAGTCTAAATATGGGTATACATCACATGTTTTGCCTGCTGAGATAACTGTTCGTACAACTGGTGATATTGCTCTTGAAGATGCAACGGACACAACACATGGATATTTGGTATTAGACACAGCTGCAAATGCTGGACAGAATATAGATTTAGAGGGAGCAACAGGAATAACATTTTAATTAATGTTACATATAACTTGTATAAATAATCAAAAGAATGGGAATAATTAAATGTCAGCAATCATAACAGAAAAATTTAGACAACACAATGCAGACCAGTTTGTAGAAAGCTTTACTGAAGCTTCAAATTCTACATACTATTTATTTGTCGGAAAGGCAACTGCATACACATCATCAACTACAGGGGGTAGTGATTCAACACCACCAGCTCCTGCTGATGCACCAGGCGATACAGAATTTTATGCATGGGATTCCATGTTAGCTGCAAAAAATGTAACATCAGGTGATGTGACATATGCAATACCAAGAAGAAACTGGGTAAACGGCACAATATATGATATGTATGATGATGATGTATCTTCATCTAGTACAGCAACATCAGGTGCTTCAAATCTTTACGATTCAACATTTTATTTTATGACTTCTGATTTTAGAGTTTATAAAGTATTAGACAATAATGGTGGTACTGCATATAGTGGTGCTGAACCTACATCTACCTCATCATCCCCATTCGAGTTAGGTGGATATGTTTTAAAATACATGTATGCTATTACAACTTCAGAAGCTGCAAAATATTTAACTAGTGATTTTATCCCTGTATCAAATGACAGTACAATTACTGCTGCCGCTACAGATGGTAAAATTGAATCATTAAAAATAACTGTAGGAACTGGATATACAAACGGAACATACTTTGCTGCAATCTATGGTGACGGCACAAGTGCTGGAACATCATCAGGTGGTATCGTTAGAATTACTGTTGCAAGTAATCAGATAGCATCATTTGGATTAACTGCTGGTAGTGATACAACTATACATGCTGGTGGAGCTGGTTATACATTCGGTACAGTAAATCTTGCATCTGGTTTTACATTCTCAGATGCTGCTTTATCAAGTGCATCTGCAATTGGTGGTTCTGGTGGAGTTATCGAAGTAGTTATCTCACCTAAGAATGGTCATGGTTTCAGTTCAATAAAAGAATTAGGTGGACACTATGTAATGTCTGCTACTACATTAACACAAGCAGAAAATGATGACATTACAACTAGTAATGATTTCAGACAAGTAGGTCTTGTTGTTGACCCAACAACTTTTGGTACATCAACAGTTGCTTCTTCTACTACTGCTAGACAGACATATGTTATTAAAGCATCATCTGTAAGTGGTGTATTTGAAGTAGATGAAAAAATTACACAAGCAACAACAGGTGCTGTAGGTAAAGTGGTAGAATATGATGCTACACTAAGTTTACTTTATTATCAACAAGAAAGATTCGGTGACTTTGGAACAAATAATACAACAGGTGACCACAGTGTGTTTACTGGTACTAATGTAATTACAGGTGCAACATCATCTGCAACATTTACACCATCAGGTGATTCAGAAACAATTACTCTTGCAAACAATAATACCATAACAACATCATCTGGATATGTTAACCCAGAGTTACAACCAGATAGTGGAAACATTGTTTACTTAGAAAATAGAAAACCGATACAAAGAGATTCCGACCAAACAGAAGATATTAAACTAATAATAGAGTTTTAGAATATGGCACAACTAACTGATTTAAATGTTTCACCATATTATGATGACTTTGATGAAGCAGACAATTTTCACAGGGTACTCTTTAGGCCTGGCTATGCTATTCAGGCAAGAGAATTAACTCAACTACAATCTATCTTACAAAAACAAGTAGAACGACATGGTAGTCACATGTTTAAAGAAGGTGCTATTGTAATTCCTGGCCAGTTAAGTTATTCAGATTCATTCCCAACATTACAACTTACATCAACATTTGCTGAAGAAGATTTAGTACTAAGTCAATTTTTTGATTCAACAAATCCTGTTACAATTACAGGAGCTACTTCTGGTGTTAAGGCATATGTTATAGGATATCAAGATGCAACTGCAACAACGCAACCTATACTATATCTAAACTATTATAAATCTGGTACAGATAATGTTACTGCAGTCTTTGGTGATAATGAAAATATAACTGCTGATAAAGCAATTACACATACTACAGGTTATGCAACTGGTGTAGCTTCGGCAACAACTTTTACAACTACTGCATCTGCAACAGGTTCTTCTGCATCAATAGAAGAAGGTGTAATTTATGTTAGTGGTCAATTTGTAAAAGTAGCAAAACAAACATTATTGTTAAGTTCTGATTCAGTTACCGAATCTGCAAGAGTAGGTTTAACAACAACAGAAATATTAGTAACACCTGAGGCAGATAGTTCACTTACAGATAACTCTAGAGGTTCATCTAACTATGCTGCAAAAGGAGCTCACAGATTAAAAATAGAATTAACACTTGCTAAACTAGATGTAACATCTACTGAAGATTCTTCATTTATAGAAATGATGAGAATAGATAGTGGTACTTTAGTATCTAAAGCAAGAGCAACAGAATACTCTGTACTAGGAGATACACTTGCAAGAAGAACCTTTGATGAATCAGGTGACTATACAGTTAAACCATTTATCTTTGATGCAAGAGAAAGTGTAACTAATACAGTAGAAGGTAAAAAATTTAGAGGTGTATATACATCTGGTGAGTCTACAGATGATAGTGGAACTGCTTCAGATGATTTACTTGCACTATCATGTTCTTCTGGTAAAGCTTATATAAAAGGATATGAGTTTGAAAAGTTAGGAACACAATTTAAAGATTTAAAGAAAGCAAGAACAGTTAGTACTGTTAATGCTGGAGTTACAAACTTAGAGTTAGGTAACTTTGTTAGAATTACAAATTTATTTAATACACCAGACATAGGTAATGTTAGTGGTGAAACAACAGCTTACAAACAAATAAAATTATTCTCTGGTGAAACAATTACTAGAGGTACTGCATCACAAGAAGAAGCAATTGGTGTTGCTCGTGTAAGAGCATTAGAATATGAATCAGGTGTATCTGGTACTACAAGTGCAGTTTATAAAGCACACTTATTTGATGTGCGTACATTTACTGTATTAACATTAAGTGGAGTACCAAGTCCAACACTAACTGCAACTCATTCAACAGGTGTACAA
>Ga0075446_10000550_pt1 | contig 15297 bp, 17 predicted proteins | sample CoawatmetaG05DNA_FD_71590 | JGI IMG/M metagenome (GOLD analysis project Ga0075446, IMG submission 71590) | Marine microbial communities from the West Antarctic Peninsula - Coastal water metaG058-DNA | ecosystem: Environmental > Aquatic > Marine > Coastal | place: Atlantic Ocean: West Antarctic... | reverse complement strand
AAATTAGGTTATTTTTACTACTTGAGTATTAGTATTACAACGATTGGGACACTTTTGGCCTTTCTTCGTTTTAACTTTTCTGTAAGAAGAAAAATATTTATGGGAGATACAGGTAGTTTATCTATTGGCTTGGTACTTGGGCTACTTACCTTAAAATTAATGACAGCAGATGCTATCTACGCATCCTTGCATTTTAGCCCAAAGCAGTTGCCATTAATTTTAGTAGCTGTTCTTTTTGTTCCTATCTTAGACACTTGTAGAGTAATGATAATTCGTCTTTTAAAAGGGGTTTCAATGTTTAGTCCAGATAGAAACCACATACATCATATTATTGTAGATTATGGATTGTCCCATAGAAAAGCCTCTACGCTTATTGGGTTTGTGAATTTCTGTATTGCTCTTTTTATGTTTTTTATGATTATAAATTACAATACTGTACAATCTACACTTTTATTAATAGGTATTTTTTTCGCGGGTATTTTATTGTTGTTTTTAATGAATAGGAATAAGGCCGCGTTGCGATTGAAAGTAAAATTGAAAGCCTCTATGCTAAGAATGTTTTTCTTTACGTGGTAAATATTATAACCGTTGAATTTTTAGTATACTATAATTTATGATGCAAGGGAGCTCAAAAAGATGGTTTGTATTGTGCACAAAGGCAAAAAACGAGTTAAAGGTCACGAATCGTCTTAATGAAATTGGAATAGAGGTATATACGCCTACTAAAATAGAAGTCAGACAATGGTCTGATCGCAAGAAAAAAATAACCATACCTTTGTTGCCCTCTATGGTGTTGGTTCAGTTGTTAGAGAAAGAGGTAGATTTAGTATTTCAAGTTCCAGGAGCAGTGCGTTTTTTGTTTGAACATGGCAAACGTGCTAGTGTTACAAATGAAGAGGTGATGGCAATGAAAAGTTATTTAGAATCCACGAAAGTGGAAGATGAAAAAGGCTTGGCTGTTGGAGATGTAGTAAAAGTGCCCGTGTTAGAAGAGCAAGCAGTTTTGTTGTCTATAAAAGGAAAAAAGTGTTTAGCCCAATTGCAAAAATTAGGCGTCATCGTTTCATTTCAATTGCAGTAAGCAATTGGAATTTTTTTATGTAATAAAAACCATTACTGTGGGTAGTGCGGGCGAAGCCGTAGAAAAAACGAGTTTTTTTGCACTAAAAATGAGAATAAAAAAGAAAACAGACTACCGGTGGTAGTCGAGAAAAAAGATAAGTTATGAAAGTAGGAATTACCTTTAGTGCGTTTGATTTATTTCATGCCGGACATGTGAAAATGTTGGAGGATGCAAAACGTGAGTGCGATTATTTAATTTGTGCTTTGCAAACAGATCCGACGATAGACAGACCAGAAAAAAACAGACCGGTGCAATCTGTCGTAGAAAGATACATTCAGCTAAAGGGGTGTAAATATATAGACGAAATTGTACCCTATGCAACAGAACAAGATTTAGAAGATGTATTAAGATCTTTTAAAATTGATGTCCGTATTATTGGCGATGAATACAAAGAAAAGAATTATACAGGTAGAACTTATTGCGAAGAAAAAGGCATTAACTTATATTATAATAAAAGAGAACACCGTTTTTCTTCAAGTGAGTTAAGAAGGGAAGTACAAACAAAAGAAAATTTAAAAGATAAGTAATGCTCTTTTATGGATAAGAAAACTAAATTTTATATAGCGGGTCATAGAGGTATGGTTGGTTCCGCAGTTTGGAGAGCATTAGAATCCAAAGGGTATTCTAATTTGATTGGAAAAACTAGCGCTGAACTTGATCTAAGAAATCAACAGGCTGTTACTGATTTTTATAAAATAGAACAACCTGAAGTAGTAATCGATGCAGCTGCAAAAGTGGGAGGTATTTTAGCAAATAATGATTTCCCATATCAGTTTTTAATGGAGAACATGCAGATTCAAAATAATTTGATTGATGGTGCTTTTAAAACTGGAATAGAAAAATTTATTTTCTTAGGGAGTTCATGTATCTATCCGAAGTTTGCTCAACAGCCTTTAAAAGAAGAATACCTATTAACAGATTCTTTAGAGCCTACCAATGAGTGGTATGCCATTGCAAAAATCACAGGTGTAAAAGCATGCCAATCGATACGCAAACAATTTAATAAAGACTATATTAGTTTAATGCCTACTAATTTGTACGGATCTTTTGATAATTTCGATTTACAATCCTCGCATGTATTACCGGCGATGCTGCGTAAATTTCATGAAGCTAAAATAAATAAGCATTCAGATGTAATGCTCTGGGGAAGCGGAACTCCGATGAGAGAGTTTTTATTTGTTGATGATATGGCAAAAGCTGTAGTATTTGCTCTAGAAAATAAATTACCAGAATACTTATATAATATCGGTACAGGAAAAGATATTACTATTAAAGAATTAGCTGAGACGATACAGATAGTAACAGGGCATCAAGGAAACATTCTTTGGGATGCCTCAAAACCAGATGGTACTCCAAGAAAACTCATGGATGTTTCTAAAATGAAAGAGATCGGATGGGAATATTCAGTAGAGTTAAAAGACGGGATTAAAAAAACCTACCAATGGTTTTTAGAAAATTCAGATGCATTAAAAAAAATAAAATTATAAATATGAAAGTTGCATTAATTACTGGAATTACAGGTCAAGATGGTTCGTATTTAGCAGAATTATTATTGGAAAAAGGTTATAAAGTTCACGGGATAAAAAGAAGAGCTTCTTCATTAAATACTGATCGTATTGATCATTTATACCAAGATCCTCATTATCCTAATCAACGCTTAAAGTTACATTACGGCGACTTAACGGATGCCATGAATTTGACTAGAATTATTGAGGAGTGTCAGCCTGATGAAATTTATAACCTAGGAGCCATGTCACATGTAAAGGTGTCTTTTGATACTCCAGAATATGTTGGTAATGTAGATGGTCTAGGAACTTTACGAATTTTAGAGGCGGTTCGTTTATTAGGATTAGAAAAGAAAACAAGAATCTATCAAGCTTCTACTTCTGAATTGTATGGAGGAATGCCAGAGAATAAAAATGATAAAGGATTTTATGATGAATCCTCTCCGTTTTATCCTCGTTCTCCCTATGGAGTTGCAAAAATATATGGTTTTTGGATTACAAAAAACTACAGAGAGGCCTATAATATGTTTGCATGCAATGGTATCTTGTTTAATCATGAGTCACCAAGACGTGGTGAAACATTTGTAACCCGAAAAATAACAAGAGCTACTGCTAAAATAGCTCTGGGGCTGCAAGATAAACTATATTTAGGAAATTTAGAAGCTAAACGCGATTGGGGCCACGCCAAAGATTATGTGCGAATGATGTGGATGATTTTACAAGCAGATGAGCCTGAAGATTGGGTAATAGCTACAGGAAAGACCACTACGGTCAGAGATTTTGTAAGAATGAGTTTTTTAGAAGTGGGTATTGAGTTAGAGTTTAAAGGATCTGGAGTCAATGAAAAAGCTCTTGTAGTTGCTTGTAATAACGAAAAATTCCAATTAGAATTGGGAAAAGAAGTACTATCTATAGACCCTGCTTATTTTAGACCTACGGAAGTGGATCTACTAATTGGAGATCCTACCAAAGCTAAAGAAAAATTAGGTTGGGTGCCAGAACATGATTTAACCTCGCTAGTAAAAGACATGATGAAATCAGATGTGAAATTGATGCAAAAAAACCTTTACTTGAAAGAAGGTGGCTATGGAATCAATACTAATTTTGATTAAAAAAATGAAAAAAGCCATTGTAATAGTATCAAAAGATTATAGTTTAGAGTCAATAGATTATTATCATAAAATTAAAGGTTCAAATGATTTAATAATTGTGTCACCAACATTTAAGGATTCAAAAAAAATACTTTTCAAATATCCTAAAATAAAACTCATTGAAGATGAAATTATTTTATCAAAAGATGATTATCCTTTAATAAATAAAACCAAAAGACCAAATTGGTACTATCAACAATTTTTAAAGTATAAAATAGTAACAAGTTTAAATTATGATTTAGTTCATATTGTTGACGGAGATAGTTTTATTGATGAAAAAATATTATTTGTTGAAGACACTTTATATTATACAAATAAAAATATTGAAATCAACTATAGAAATTTTATGAATGAAATTAATCCAAAGTATAACACTCAAAAGAGAAATTTCATTACTAATCAAATTTGTTTTTCAAAGAAAAAATTGAATCTACTATTAAACCCTATATCAAATGTAGAAAAAAATTGGATTGATTATTTCTGTCAAATTTTAATTGAAAACCCTGAATATTGGCTTAGTGAATATCAGTTATATGCTAATTTCATAATAGAAAATAGTGTTGAAAAAGTTGAAATTAAAGAAATAAAAGTGTTTAGAAGATTAGATTTACTTAAAATAGTAGATGTCAAAAAAGGATTAAAAAAATATAGCTTACTAGCTTTTGAAAATTCACATGATGGAGGTTTTTTAAGGATATTACGCGCTAGATTTTTTTATTTTTGTGGAATAAATTTAGGTTAAACATTATGCAGACAAAATCCACAAAATATGTTTGGCTAATGGGAGGTCTTGGTAATGTTTTATTTCAAGGCTTTGCAGCTTGCGTTTTACGAGAACAAGGAAATTCAGTTGAGATGATTGATAATCTGACAAGGAAGTCCTTAATAACTATAATACTTGGGTGGAGTATTCATGATAATAAAATTAATTCGTTATTGTTAGATGGAATAAAAACAAAAAAAAACCCTTCAATTATATTGTTTGGTTTAGTTTTCATAAATAAAATATTTGGTTTTTTTTCTAATTACATTTGTGTTTTTGAAAAAAAAAATGACATGAGTAATAAGTCTATTCATCATTTCGGATATTTTCAGAGTGTTTCTTTTTTAATAAAAAATAATCAAAACTTTAAATCTTACTGCTTAATTCTAAGAAATAAAATAATTCCAAATGTAGATCCTGAAAATAATAATCCAGTTGTTATTCATTATCGATGGGGAGACTCTGATTGGGCTAAGGAAAATGTTTCCTATTACAAAAATGTTCGGGAATGTTTACAGAATGATTACCAAAATCATGAAAAATTAGTTATAACAGACGATATCAAAGCTGCTAAATCGTTCTTTTCAAATCTTACAGATGTAAAAATTGAAAGAAATAGTGTTTTGCAAGACTTTCAAAAATTGTGTTCAAGTTCTATAATATTTACTTCACCTAGTACATTTTCTTGGTGGGCTAGTCATATTGGCATTTCTAAGCTCATATATGTTTCTAGCACAATAAATGATAAGTTAGGAGTTCATAAAGATTGTATAAAAGTTGTTTTATGAAAAAATCCTCTTTAGCGTTCTTATTCTTAACAATATTTTTTTTAACGATGTTTATTTGGATAATACCCTTTGTAGAGGTTACATTTGGGTTGCTTTTATGTATGTCATCATATTTTATATTTGGTTTAATTTTACAATTAAAGGAGAAAAATAATTTTAATTGGTTTAAAGTTTTATCAATAAAATTAATTTTAACTATTCTAATAGCAATCATATTTGTACAATTTCCATTGTTGGAAGGTGATACTTTAAGAACATCTTTTCAAGATACAAGGCTTCAGGACAGTAATTACTATGATTATATAGCTCTTGAATTAGTAAATATAGGGCTTAATAAGGATACCTTTCATCTTCTTTTTTCAACTTGGTCTTCTTTTGGAATTATCTCATATATATATACTGTTTATACTATATTTGGGACAAACTACTTAGTAATAGTAATTGTGAATTCCGCTTTGAGTGTTTTAGGTATTTCTTTTATTTATAAAATTTTAATTTTAAATACTAATAATAGTAATTTAAAATCTATTTCATATGGTATTCTTTTACCATTGTTTGTTTATTATGATGCAACTCCGTCAAAAGAAACTTTAACATTTTTATTTATTGTTGCATCGCTATTCTATAATTATAGATTAAAATACTCAAAAAAATATTTAGGATTAATTTTTTCTCTTCTAGGATTATTTATTATTAGACCAAATGTTGCTTTATTATTACTGGGGTTTTTTCTGATTTCAAAAAATAAAATTTTATCTTTTAATACTTTTATTTCAGGTTTAATTCTCACGTTTCCGGTATACTATTTAGTTGATAAAATAATTGGAGTTCAAACAATTATTGATTCTTATTTTTCAATAGATACCTTGTTAGAGTTGAAATCTAAAGCAAATAATTTAGTGATTCAATCTCCATTAAAATTAAAAATCATTGAACTTTTTGATGGAACTACTTTTACGAAATTAGTTCTATTTATTCCTTTTAGATTAATTATTTGGCTAGTCCTTCCATTTCCTCTATTATATTTGAATTTTTATGAGTTATTTGAAAACTTTATAACAATAGAATTTAATTGGTTATCTTTTTATCATAATTCATATTCAATTTTGAGATCTTTTAACGTTATTCTTTTAATGTATTTTATTTATAACATTTCAACTAAATTATTAAAGAATGGTTTGAGTTATTTATCACCCGAACAGAAATATATATTTAATTGCATAATCTACCTGGGAGTAGTTATTAGCACCTTTTCATTTGCTAATAGTAGTAGATATAGAATATTAATAGAACCTCTTGTATTTGCTTTATTCATATCTATGAAATATCTTAAGAATAATAAAATTAATTAACATGATTTTTGCCATATTAAATTCAATTGAATACCCTGTTTCTAGGAATCATTATTTACACATTAAAAAGTTTTCATTAGGTTTTGTGCAAAATGGCTTTACTGTAATAGAATTAAATAAAGTTGAGGATATACTTCTTTTAGGCCCTGACTCATACGTATATGTTTCTAGCCATTATTATACTGAAAAGATTCGAAGACCTTTTCGTACTTTTTTACATAATAAACTTGTTAAATTTTTACAGAATACAAAAGCGGCTCTAATATTATGGAGTTTTCACGATGTGCCAGATGTCGAAAAATATTTAAAAAACAAAAAACACATATACCTTACAGAAAACTACTCAGAAGATTGGGTTAAAAAAGAAACTAAATTAGAATTTTATAAGAATAAAGTTCATCACAGATTAATTTACTCATCGTGTTATGATGATAGGATAGATTATTCAGACCTTCCATGGGAAATTGACTTAAAACATTCGTTCAATTATGTAGGATCGGTTTATAAGAAGAAAATTTTAAATGAGATAAAAAATAATCCAAGATATAAGTCAGAAATATTATTTTATCCACCTGTTCAAAATGAAATTAAACGATTAAATTCATTTTCATCTAGTTCGATTAATTTAGTTTTTCATTCGGATTTTAATATTGAAAAAAGAATAATAACAGAGAGGTTTCCTGAAGCAATGTCAATGGGAAATTTCATCATCCACGATCACCCAAAGATATCTAAAGATTTCATATCAAAGGGAATTGTATATTATGATAGTATTAATCATATATATGATTTGATAGATAGATTAAAATTAGACGATGTTTTAGAATCTTCTAATTTAAATTATATTCTTTGGCAAAACTCTAAAATGTCATACAGAAAACAAGCAATCGAAATAATTAATATAATTAAATAATAAATGAAAGTATTAGTAATCGGAGGAGGAATGTATGGATGTCACTTAGCCTTAAGTTTAAAAAATAAAAATATAGAGGTAGATTTATTTGAAAAAAACAAAGAACTTTTCCTTGAGTCTAGTGGTAATAATCAATATAGACTTCATCAAGGTTTTCATTACGCCAGAAATTATATTACTAGAAATCAATCTAAAAAAGGATTTGATGTTTTTTTAAGTTTGTATGGTGAATTCACAAAGAAAGTAAGTAAGAATTATTATTTTGTGCCAAAGGAGAATTCATTAATTGATTTTGGTACTTATATGTCGATTTTTAGTAACGAAAAATATGACTTTGAAGTTCTTTCAAAAGAAAAGTTTAGTTTTCTTAATAAAATTGAAGGAGGATTTCTAGTTGATGAGAGAGTTATCGATGTTGCCGGTTTAAGGGAAATGTTCTCAGAGGAACTTCGGGATGTCATAAAATATGAAAGTGAAGTCTTACCCAGCGGATTAGGTGTATTAAAATCTAAATATGATTATATTATAGATTGTACCTGGGGAAGACTTCTAAAACCTTTTGAATGTAAATATGAATTAACTCATTTGTGTTATGTTAAAACAAAAACAAAAAATCACCCAGCAATAACTCTTGTAGATGGACCTTTGTGGTCTCTTTACCCAACATCAAAAGATTACATTTATACTTTATCAAGTGTTGTTAATACGCCTTTATTCAGGGATGGGAATTTAGATGAAATCTTAAATTATAAATCAAAGTTAACAGAAGATTATCTTTTGTCTAATTATGATAAAATGGTTGTAGAAGTTGAAAAAAATTATAAAAAATATAGCAATGAATTTAGTCTTAAGGGACATCAAATATCTATTAAAACAAAACCAGTAGGGAATAGTGATCCAAGGGATTGCCGTATTTTTAAAAATGACAATGTAATATCTATTTTTAGTGGTAAAATTGATACTTTTTATATTGCTGAAGATTATATAAATAAATTATTAAAATGAAAAAAGGATTAATTGGATATACTGGATTTGTAGGAAGTAATTGTGATATTAATAACTACGATGCACTTATAAATAGTAAAAACATAAAAAACTATATTAATCATGAATTTGATTTGCTAGTAGTGGCAGCTGGAGATGCTAGAAAATGGTATGCAAATCAAAATCCTAAAGAAGATATAAAACATATAAATCAATTATTTTTCGATTTAAAAAAAATAAAGGCAAAAAAAGTAATTTATTGTTCAACTATAGATATATACAATGATTTTACCAATAACGAATTTGATTTTCAAGTTAAAAATCATGCCTATGGTATCAATCGATATTGGCTTGAACAATTTATAATATCTCATTATGAAAACGTAAGTGTAATTAGGCTTGGTGGTTTGTTTGGTAAGAATTTAAAAAAGAACTTAATATATGATGCTATAAATAATAGAATAGATCAAATAGAAAAATATAATTTAAATTCGAATTTTCAGTTTTTTGATCTACGTCATTTAGAAACACTTTTTAAAGAAGTTATCGATAAAAACATTTCTTTTATAAACGCAGTTTCGGAACCTATTTCTACAAAAGAAATATTAGAAACTGTTGATTTTGATTTTTCAAAGATTAATTTCTCTGACAATATAATTAATTATGATATTAAAACCTTGCACCGTGATACAGGCTACCTTACCTCAAAGCAGGATGTTTTAAAAGATTTAAAAAATTTTTCAGATGATATCAAATAATCTTGGTTTTTGTTTAATAAGAAAAGATTTATTTAGTGCAAGTGACTTGGTTTTTATTGATCAAAAATTTGATTTAAAAGATATTTCCATTTCTCAAATTAATGATTATTTACCCGAAAAAGTATTATCTGTTCAATCTATATTTTATGGCACTGATGTCAAGGGTTCTTCTTTAGTAAATTCTCAAAATGAGTTCATTACACTATGCGATCTCTTTCAAAATATTTGCATTAAAATCCAATTGAAAGGAATGAAATCCATAATATTTGGATCCCCAAATTTAAGACAAAATAAAATTATTTCTGATAGTGAATTAAATGAGAGGCTAGATGTTTTATATAGAATAAGTCTAGAGAGCAATCTTAAATTATATTTTGAGGCATTACCGTCCCATATGTCAGATATTTTAAACTCACATGAAGAATTAATTAAGCTTAATAAAGGTAAAATCCATTTTGATTTAGCTACTTGGATTGATAATAAAAGAGATATGAATGAGTTTAAACTTCTTTTGCCGCATATTGACAGGTTTCACCTTTCAATTCCTGGCTATGGTCCTGATTTTAGGAATTATCAAGAATCTAAAATAATTTTAAAATTGTTACTTGATAGAAATATTATGGGCACAATTGAAATACAATCACTTAACAAAAAAGAAAATGCGATTAAAGATATATATAGTTTCTTTGCTGAAGAATAAGATTATTCTTAGCTTAATGCTTGCTTTTTCATCAATATTAAATTTTACTAATTTTATTTTCATTCCAAAATTTGTTGGGTTAGAGTCCTTAGATTCATTTTATGAAGCTAACCTTTACCCTTCAGCTCTAAATCTTTTACTATCGCCAGTTTTACCTATAATTGCAAAAAACAAAGTTAAATTACTCGCTGAATTTCTAATAATATTAACATTATATTTTAGTGTTTTTTGTTTAACCAATTTAACAACTGGTGTAGGAAATTTATTATGGGTGTTGTTTGGTCTTTGTAATTTAATAATTTTTTTTAAATCAAAAGAATTAGAATTTATAATATATACTCTTCTGAATTCTTTAATTTTCATGGGATTAATACTTTTGTTTGATGACTATATTATAAGTTTTCTGTTAACTGGATGTATTTCACTATTAATTATTTTGCTAAGACATCATAATGATATCTTTAATTTTTTTACAAAAATATCTTTTCCGAAATTATCTAATTTGAATTTTTTTCTTAGGCCATTTTTTTCTCTTTCTACATTTTGGTTATTATTTTTGATGTACATCGAATTTTATCAAAGAAATGATTTAGTCCTTTACAATTACTATCAAAAGATTGCAGTTTCAATTCCTGTTGCATTATTTTCATATTTTTCTTTAGACGCTTTAAAAGTTATGAAACTAGAATTAAAGAAATATCTAAAATTAACAATTCTATTAGTTCTTGCAGTTTTAACTTGTTGTTTATTGGTAAATAATATTATTACAGGAGTTAATTTAAATATTTTTGTAGCCCTATTACTCGGTTTATTCTCAATTCTACCTTTAGTTTCTTTTAACTTAATTGCAGATATTCCAAAGTTTAGAATTATTTGGGGATTATTAGTTGGTTTATTTGTCATAGGGCTTTTTGCAGGGAATATATTATTTACTAATTTTAGTTTAATTATATTATTTATTAGCTTTTCAACTCTTTCATTAGTAATCTATAAAAAAAATATACTAGATGAAAACAAATAAATTATTTTCAATTATAATGCCCTGTTATAATGCAGAAAAGTATTTAAAACAAAGTATTTATTCTGTGTTAAAGCAAACCTATGAAAATTGGGAGTTAATAATTATTAATGATTGTTCAACAGATACATCCTTTAAAATTATTAATACCTTTAAAGATCATAGAATTTCACTTATTAATAATTTAAAAAATGAAGGTGTTGCTTTTTCAAGGAATGAAGGAATAAAGAAGGCCAAGGGTAATTTTATTGCATTTATAGATTCAGATGATTTATGGAACGAAGATAAGTTATTGACACAATTAAATTATTTAAACAAAGGCTATGATATTTGTTGTTCTAATTATATTAAAATAGATGAATTTGGCAATTTTATCAAGGAAATTAAAGACATTGAAATTGTAGATTTTAAATCAATTTTAAAATCTAATGTAATCCCTAATTCTTCAGCTGTATATAATGTTGACAATTTAGGTAAGTTTTATCAAAAAAAAATTGGTCACGAAGATTATCTTATGTGGTTAAATATGTTCAAATCAAATCCAAGTATTATTGCATATAGAGTTCAAGAAAACCTAATGTCTTATCGTTGTCATTCAGAAAGCATATCATATTCAAAATTTACAGCTGCAATTTGGACCTGGAATATATATCATAAAGAACTTGAATTAGGTTTTTTACAATCATCTAAAAGTTTCATTAATTATATGTATACGAATTTTGTCAAATATTTTCTGTAATATTTTTACTAATAATAAATCAATCTTGTAATAAATTATAATAACAAAAATCAATTAATTGAAAAATAGAATTACAACTTAATTTAATTAAACATATGAGTATTTTAATAATCGGTGGGTCAGGATTTGTTGGGTCAAGACTAATTTCAAAACTAGATAATTTTAAAATTGAGAATCTAGACAAAAATAAAAGTCCATTTTATCCTAAAATTACCACAATTGGAAATATCACAAATTTTAACGAAATAAAAATAAGTAAAAATATTTCTAGCGTAGTTCTTTTGGCTGCTGAACATAGAGACGATGTTTCACCTATTTCATTATATTATGACGTTAATGTTGAAGGGACTAGGAATGTGTTAAAAGCAATGGATTTAGCTGGTGTTAAAAATTTAATTTTCACTAGTTCAGTAGCAGTTTATGGATTAAATAAAATCAATCCTGATGAAGATCATGCTGAAGACCCATTTAACCATTATGGTAAATCTAAATGGGAAGCTGAATTAGTAATAAAAGACTGGTACGAAAATGATCCTAAAAACAAATCCGTAACGATACTTCGACCAACTGTTATCTTTGGGGAGAGGAATAGGGGTAATGTTTATAATCTACTAAAGCAAATTTCATCTGGAAGATTCATAATGATTGGCAAAGGAGTTAATAAAAAATCAATGGCTTATGTTGGTAATATAGTTGCCTTTATTAGTAACCGATTGGAAGCTTCCCAAGATGGGTTCCATGTTTTTAATTATGCAGATAAACCAGATTTTTCAATGAATGAACTCACTCAACTTATTGAAAAAAAAATAAATATCAAATTAACTAAACTGAAAGTTCCTTATTTATTTGGAATGATAGGTGGATATTGTTTTGATATAATATCTTTAATTTCCAGAAAAAAAACATCAATAAGTTCAGTGAGAGTCAAAAAGTTTTGTGCAACAACTCAATTTAATGCTTCTAAAGTTCATACTGTATTTAACCCTCCTTTTACATTAAAAGAAGGATTAAATAGGACTTTAGAATACGAGTTTGTAAATCCAAAACAAGACGATATTCTATTTTTTAGTGAATAATTCCAACAAAACATTGAATTAAAATGAACAACTATTTTGCAGAAATTAAAAAGGGTGTTGAAAAAATCGGATTTTCGGTTATTTCTTTTGATTCTAAAAGGCCCTGGGGAGGATTTTTAGTAATTGATGAAACTCAAGCACAAGAATTCTCTAATAATTTTTTTGAAGGCCTAGACATAAACACCTTAAAAATTGGAGGAAAATTAAGTCCAAAAATACTCATTGTAAAACCCAAGGCTCGCTTGTCTTGGCAGTTCCACAATAGACGTGCAGAAATTTGGCAAGTATACAGAGGTACTGCTGGGATTATTAGAAGTGATTCTGATGAAGAAAATGAGATGAAAGTTTATAATGAAGGAGATCAGATTATTTTACAACAAGGAGAAAGACATCGTTTAATAGGCTTAGACGACTTTTGCGTTGTAGCAGAAATATGGCAACATACAGATACTAACCATCCTTCAGATGAAGAAGATATTATACGAGTACAAGATGATTTTGGTAGATAAAAAAGAACAATATGCGTAAGAAAAAAGGAATTATTGTATCTGGTTATTTTAACCCGATACACAAAGGACATATAGAGTATTTTAATAATGCAAAAGCACTAGCTGATGAATTGTTTGTGATTGTAAATAACGATCATCAAAGAGCTTTAAAAGGTTCAAAGGAGTTTCAACAAGAAGCAGAACGTGTTTTTATTGTCTCTAATATAAAATCTGTAGATTATTCAGTTTTATCAATAGATGAAGATAGAACCGTCTGTAAAACTATTGAAAAAATTGCCTTAGATTTTGGTTCAGAATATGAATTAAGCTTTGCGAATGGTGGAGATCAGAATAATAACACCATTCCAGAAAGACCAATCTGCGATCAAATGGAAATTACTTTAGTAGATGGATTAGGAGAGAAAATACAGTCGAGCAGTTGGTTGCTAAAAAAGTAAGTATGACTATTGATGTAAATTTCAATTTACTTCATATAAAATCTTTTAATCAATTTGCTTTTTGCTATTATAAAATTAGCTTTTATTTCAGAATTAAGTATGTAAATTCTTTAGTTTTGAAAAAATGATTGAACTCATGACATGAAGAAATATTATTAATCCAATCATTTCAAACAATTCTTCAAGCATAGTTGAAATTTGGTATATAAGACTCATTTTATCCTCAAAATTAGATCCGATCAGGTCAAGTCCCAAAGCCCCAAATACATAAATAAACCCAGATAATATAAAAAGCTTCCGGTTATAGTTGTTATGTAAGGATAAGAACTTTATTGAAATGTATGCTATTAAAATAATTAGGCTGAGAACTAGAAATGAAAAAATTAAATCGTGTTCAAAAGACAATATATATCCTCTGTTTAGAAAATATTTATAGTAAAAACCCTCTATACGCTCACGAATAGTTATAACTTCATCAATTGAAAGAGTGATAAATATTATAGAAAATAAAATACAATATTTATTCAACGGCAATTTAATTATCAGATCATTTATAATTATGCTAATTGCACAAGCCATTAGTAGCAAACCTTGATACCAAGCAGGGATGGTCATTTCTAAATCAATAGAAAATAAAGCATATAAAATTTTTGTGAAAAAACTTTGATTACCAAATAGGTTACATGAAATATACCATAAAATATGCATGAGCATAAGAAAAAATGATATTAGAACTAATGATTTAGTTATTCCGATACTTACATTATTTTTATAAATAGATTTGTTCATAATATGCATTAATTGTTTACTCAAGTATTTTTTTAACTGTTATATTTATAAGCCTAGTAAAAAAATATGTCTATTTGAAAAATTATCAAATAAATTATTACGGAACGCATAATTGTAGATAATAAAATCATTGAAATTAGTGTAACTACGACAATCAGATATTAAATTTTTTTGAATTTAAACATTAAATTTTGACCTATCAATTTTTTACATTAATAATGTGAATCTTGAATTCATAATTTACCACTTTTAAAACGTAAAATATGCCATTCGATCCAAATTAAGCAAAGAAAGCAGGAAAAAAGTCCAAAATAGGTCCTACTAAAAATAAGTTTCCTGCATTAATGATTGGATGGAATTACGCCGCGAAAAGGTGTTGGATGTCCTGCTCAGGAACCAAGACAAGCTTACAAAAACTGAATGGGTAAAAGTCTTTGTGATTCTTTCTAATTATATCTTCCCAAAAACAAAGTCTGTACGAGACAAATTTACCCTGGAAAAATTAAAAGAGAAAAATGAAGATCTCTTTTATCAAGACCCTTATCCTAATAGATAACTCTCGTATTTTTCCGTAAACAAATCTGCCAAAGCATCTTTGTTCTGATGCGTACCAATATATGTTAAAAATGTACTCTCTTTCGTGTGTCCAGTTATGTTCATCAACAGCGGTGTTTCAATTTTCCCATAATAGT
>Ga0075446_10000545_pt1 | contig 15315 bp, 14 predicted proteins | sample CoawatmetaG05DNA_FD_71590 | JGI IMG/M metagenome (GOLD analysis project Ga0075446, IMG submission 71590) | Marine microbial communities from the West Antarctic Peninsula - Coastal water metaG058-DNA | ecosystem: Environmental > Aquatic > Marine > Coastal | place: Atlantic Ocean: West Antarctic... | reverse complement strand
CCCAGTAACGGTATTATAGTGGGCACTAGCCCAACAGCACCGTTATTACGCTGTTCATTGGTAAGGTAATGAAGAGTATCTAGCAATTCATTGTGCAAGGTATAGAGCGAAAATTCGCTTAGCTCAAATAATAACAACACCTTTGGTTTACGCTGCAATATTTGTCTACAAAGCTCACTACCAATACTGCCGCCTGCGCCAGTCACCATAACGGTTTTTCCGGTGACTTGTTCTTGTAGCATTACTTCGTCTGGTTCTGCCGGTTCCCGTGCCAACAAATCGTTGATATCCAAATCGTGTAGATCTGCATAATCAGCTTTGCCTTGGGCCATTGCAATCAACCCTGGCAAAGTACGAATACGTACATTCAAAGGCCGCAGGTGTTCTATAATTACACTACGTTGCTTGCGAGTAATGGATGGCATTGCTAGTAATATGTCATCCACCTCATGACTAACCACAAAAGCCGGTAATTTTTCTTTAGATATAATGGGCACACCCATCAAGTCTCGTCCGTGTAGCTCTATGCCATCATCCACAAAAGCCAATAAGATACATTCACGGCTTTGCCCCAAACCAACAGCCAATTGCCGGCCTGCAGCCCCTGCGCCAAAAATCACTACCCGCGTTTGGTGATACACCACTGCGTCAGCACCAGCACCACCCCTCACTTGCTTTATACGAACTGAATCTTCAATTTTACGCAACAACCAACGCGCAAACATCCGAGAACCACCAACAGCCAGCACGGCCACCATGGCATTAATTGGCACAACAGACCGCGGCACCCCCTGCACACCGCTTAAAAAGGCAACCAACCCCCATAGTACTGCATATACCATAACGGCCTTCACAATGGACCATACAGCCCTCATGCCTAAGTACCGAATAATAGCTCTATAAAGCCCAAAGTGAGCAAACACAGGCACGGCAAACACAGGAGCAAACAACACCAACAATACTATAGGGTTATTCACACCTCCACGGGGCCAGTACCAATTATCTAAGCGTAGTGAAAACGATAGCCAAAGGGCGCCTATCAGCAATACAGAATCTGCAGCAATGAGAATGCTGCGTTTTGCTGGGCGGGGTATCGCAAGGATGCCTTTAAAAATATTGTGCATTAAATGGGCTCACTGGAATATAAAATGAAACAGCTATTTTCTGAAAAGAAACGTTTAGGAGGTATTCTATCAAGCTGATATTAATTTCAGGGGGGGCAAATTCATCTTGTCTATAAATAGAGTCTAAATCCATTAATGACCCGAAGAAAAACGTAGCTGATGACAAAAACCCGTCACGCCATCGACAGCGCCGTGGTGTAATATTTTAAACATAACAATTCCTTTTGTTAGTTAAAATAAAAAGGTTTTATAAGAAGAGTGCTAACTAGCCTGCGATGCTTGGACGACTGATTTAATAACCATGCAGGTTTTGGCTATCTCGGCTTCTGTAAGGGTAGGATGAACCAAAAACATCAGGCTTGTTTCGCCCAACTCTTTTGCATTCGTTAATCTATTATTAGGCCGCCAACCCGTACCATCAAACGCTTTTTCTAAATAAACTTCTGAGCAACTACCCTGAAAGCAAGGCACACCTAAAGCGCTTATCTCTTCTACGATACGATCTCGAGCCCAGCCTTCTTTAAGATGCTCAGGCTCAACAAACAGATAATGTTTATATTCAGCATGCTCTACACCTTCAGATACAATAACCGTTCGAACAAGCGGTAAATCCTTAACAGCTGCATCAATAGCCGCCCCATTCTGTTGGCGCTTACGAGTCCATTCAGGGATTCTCTTTAATTGTATACGACCAATAGCTGCCTGCATTTCAGTCATGCGCCAGTTTGTGCCAAAACTTTCATGCAGCCATCTAAATCCTGGCGGATGCTCTTTATTATAAATGGCGTCCCACGACTTTCCATGATCTTTATAAGCCCACATTTTCTTCCATAAAGACTCATCATTAGTGGTTACCATACCGCCCTCACCACCCGTGGTCATAATTTTATCTTGGCAGAATGACCAACACCCTACATGACCAAACGAGCCCACTGAACGACCTTTGTACTTAGCACCATGAGCCTGAGCACAATCTTCTATCACAAAGAAACCATGCTTTTTAGAAAGTGCCATAATACTGTCCATATCAGCAGGCATACCAGCCAAATGAACAACTATTACAGCCTTAGTATTAGCCGTTAAGACCTTCTCAATGTCATCCGCTTCGATATTTTGAGAATTTAAATTTACATCGGCGAATATTGGAGTGGCTCCAGCAGTTACCACACTAGAAACAGAAGCTAAAAATGTTCTAGGAGTAACTATAACCTCGTCACCTGCGCCAACTCCCAATGCTTTCAACGCCAGATCTAATGCCAGCGTGCCATTGCCTAAAGCAATGGCACATTTAGAGTCAGCCCAAGCAGCAAACTCTTTTTCAAATTCACGACCTTCTTGGCCCGTCCAGTAATTTACCTTGTTCGATAAAATCACATCACGAACAGCATAGGCCTCTTCTTCACTAAAAGAAGGCCAAGGAGAAAATGGAGTATTTAGCACACTAAATTACCTATCAAAATATTATTTGGCTGGAACACCTTTAACTACTGTGTTTTCAAGCACATTTTTCACAACAACAGCACCTGCACCTACAATAGAATAAGCACCCACCGTTAATAACTGCTTAACTACAGCACCCATTCCAACCCAAACACATTGATCTACATTTACGCCGCCAGCCAAGCGAGCGCCGGGACTAATATGTACAGCATCAGCAAGTAAACAATCATGATCAACACTACAACCAGTATTTAATATCGCCCCCATACCGATACGAGCATCTGCATTAATAACAACACCTGCAAATACAACACTGCCTACATCAATATGTGCGTAACGACTAACAACTGCTTGAGGATGTACGATAGAAGGTAGAATTGCTCCATTCTCACGAAGCATAATGAGTTTTTTAAGACGTATAGCGTTATCACCAATAGCCACAACTACGCCTTCAAACTGGCCTAAACAAGCTAATAGATCAATAGTTTTTCCAAGTACGGGCCAAGCAGAATTTACAGAACATTCAGGCCAAGCATCATCAAAAAATACCACCTCATCCCAGCCTGATAATTGAGCTGTATCAGCTACAACCTTCCCATGCCCACTAGCACCCAAAATTGCCAAACGTTTCAATGTGATACCTATTAACCTATAAAATCGATGCCGATTACTCTGCTTTACCAGTAAACTTAGTCATAGTAGCCTCACCATCGACACTAATACCATCACGTACGAATACTTTTTTAACCGTTAGTAGCATAATTTTAATATCCAGCCAAAATGAACCATTATCAACATACCATATATCAAGCTTAAACTTATCTTCCCAACTGATTGCATTACGGCCATTGATTTGCGCCCAGCCAGTAATTCCCGGTTTAACCTCATGACGGCGTGCTTGATCGTCAGAGTATAATGGAAGGTACTCAACCAATAGCGGGCGCGGACCGACTAAACTCATATCCCCTTTTAATACATTCCACAAGCCTGGCAATTCATCCAAACTGCTAGAGCGTAAAAAACCTCCAAAAGGGGTCATGCGCTCTGAGTCAGGTAATACCTTCCCATCAACATCAACTGAAACTCGCATAGTTCGAAACTTCACCATTTCAAATATTTTTCCACGCAGCCCTGGTCGCTCCTGCTTGAAAAAAATGGGTGAACCTAATTTTTTAGATATGTTACGAGCAACAATAATAAGTATTGGCATCATTATAATTAAGGAAGACAGAGAAACAATAATATCAAATAATCGCTTACAAATTTCTCTCATTTCTTAATCCCATTATATTTAATAAATCATCATTAACTTTATGGACATCGAAACGATTGACAGCCAACGCCCTACTCTTATCAGACATATTTACCCACTGATCTTTATGCTCAATAAACCAAATCATTTTCTCAACTAATTGATTAACATTTTGTTTTTCGACTAAAAACCCATTCTCACCATTAACAACGGTTTCCCTACATCCAGGTACATCTGTCGTAAGAATAGGGCGACCAATAGCCATCGCTTCAAGTACAGTTCTTGGCATCCCTTCATGATATGAAGGTAATACAAATATATTGCACAACTCTAGGTATGGCCTAACATCATTAGTCGATCCTGAGTATAATATTATACCTTCGTCAACCCAACTGAGGACCTCAACAAGGGAGATAGCATCTTGAGAAGGATCCTCTGGACCAAGTAATTCAAATATTGCATCAGGATAGCGTTTTTTAACAATTACTGCTGCTTTGGCATATTCACGAATTCCTTTTTCGACCAAGAGCCGTGCAATCAATAAAAATCTTGGCTTAAAACTTAGTGGCTTTTGATTATAGTAGGTTAAGTCAACCCCTGATCCATTCACAATATGACATTTAGCACTATCAACAAGCTTATTTTTAAGAAAAACGTTCAAATTATCAGTGTTTTGAAACACAACACCTTTCGCACTTCTTAGTGCGAAAGAATATAATTTTTTAACTAATTCTGTCAATATATTTCGTTTTACACTCCCGTCTTGAAACGCGAACCCAAGTCCCGTTATCAACGCATAATAACCATTAATATTACAAAATCTCGCAGCAATCCCACCCCATATAACAGGTTTTATTGTATACGCAAAAACCATATCTGGCTTTTCTTTACGGAATATATGGATTAATCGAAAAAATGTTTTAATGTCTAGGACTGGATTTAATCCATTCCTATCAATAGGACAATCAATATATTTAATACCCTTAAGCTCTAAAATACTTATTTCTTCTTTTGTCGCCCCTGAAGCTACAGCAATAACATCATTTCCATAATCCGTTAGCCTCTGCAACAAAGCTCCCCTAAAATTTAAGAGAGAAGAAGGAAGCGCCCCAAGCACAATGACTTTCATTCGATGAGCCCTTTAATTTTTTCTTTAGGCCTGTAACCAGACAAAAATAACAACGAAGATCCTAATACCATAGACACCAATACAAAAACTAATGGTTTTACATCAACTAAAAACGATATGGACAAAAACAGCATAGATAATATAAAACCTGTAAGGAACACCAGCTTAAGTAATTTGAAATTACCTACCGATACTTGATAAGAAATTAACACCTGATCAATAAACTTTAATGAAGCAACAAGTGAGAATAATATTAATAATGGAGGCTCTAAATTTACACCTACTATAGTATAAACAACAAATAATGAGGAGACTGATGCAAAACAGAGAATCGACAAAATTTTAAGACTAGGCCTTATTTTGCCCCTAAGAATATGAGCATGAACCAGCGCCCCTACCAAGGAATAACCAGCAACTGGAAGAAGAAGCATATTAACTAAATATAGGTACTGCTCGGCATCCTTGGAAAGCATTAAACTCGGAAAAACAATACGAAACAAAACATCATTAATGATATAAAAAAAACGATATAGAAAACTATTTGATTTTATTAATCTTACTTTGATTTTAATTCTATAGTTAACTCCACAAACAGAAACCTTATTAAAAAAAACATACATAAATTCGAAAGAAAATGACAATACAAATATAAAAAAATATGAATTGTCATCAAGACCTGGAATAAAAACCATTAAGTTCCTACCTATCTGACCTAAATAGGATAGATAGGATAAGTTCAAATTCCCGTTAATAACCTCAACGCCCCTTCTCAGGTTAAGAAAGTGACGAATCAAGGCTAAACAAGAAAAGTAAAAAAAAATATTCCCCCAAAAAACAATCATAATAATAATTGGAATAAAAATAAAAAAAATATTTCTATCAAGTATTTTTTTTGCCATTTTATAACGAGATACAGCCAAACGCTCTAGTCGATTAATATATAGATAATCTAATAACCCTGCACTAGACAAAACAACCAAAGCTTGAAGATGTAGCGCATACAACCCTCCATCACCAATAAATTTCAAGCCAAATGCAATAACAAAAAAGGATGTGGTAAGAGATAAAATGGCTAATAAAATATAAATTAATCTCGCCTTATTCAAGAGCATAAGCACTCCAAGTGTCTTCTGAAAAACTCAGATACATATTAGGGATAACTCTTTTTTTAGTGAAGAAATCAAGTCAATTTCTCGGCGACTTTGAACTATACGCTGCATGGATAATGAATCTAAAACCTCACCTGACGCTAAAACCTCCTGATACCTTTTATTCATCGAACCAAAGTCCCCGTCAAAAAACCAAGCGGTGACTCCATCCTTCAAACCTATTACTAAACCTACATTCCTTTCAATAAACACTTCGCAACCACAAGCCATCGCCTCATAAACACCTACCGCGGCTATTCCTGAGGCTTCAGATCCAATAAATGCAAAACGAAACATATTATATAGTGATGTCAAATCTGTATTCATGTAATCACGCTGAGCGCTATAAAGTGTTACACCATCGTCAATGACAGAAAAGTTTTTAACCAAAATATTGCTATCCGCTAGAAGCAGATTGCACCGACTAGGGTGCATGGTAAACACCGACCCGTGTTTAACACTACCGGTGAACGAATTTTTATACAGATGAACTGTGCCACAACAGATTATTCGACAATCTCTTTTTATATTAGATATTTTATCTGATGGTGGTATTATTTTAAATTTTTCTTTAATAACAGGCGGCATTACGATTGTTTCTGTACCAAAGTTAACATTTCCAGCTAATTCATTATCTATTAAGACTAAGTCACCTAAACTCACTGCTTTTCTATTTTCATAACTTAAGTGAAAGTGGCTAGTTGCCCAAACAATCCTTACCCCTATAGACCTCAACCTATTCACTTCTAAATCAACTTTAAAACTCAAATTTCTAGCAAAAACAATAACAGCATCACCTTTAATAGGTGACTGCTTTAAAATATTAATTCTATTTAATTTTGACCAAAATAAAACTTCAATATTATTTATTAATTTTCTAATAATTAAAGGTAATTTTTCGAATATATAATTAGGTATCACACCAGAAATACCATCACTAAAAACCACATTACTATAACCGGACACATTACAAACATCCGAATAATAACTATACTTATGTAGTCCTCTTCTTTTTTTAATAGAAAATCGAACTGGCGTATAAACTTCATCCGTATAGTGAGGATCAAGTAAAAAAACGCGAGTTAATGTCATAATACAAACCTTTAAGAAAATATAAAGTAGTTAATTTAAATTGTTTAAAAAACGATAATTTACTAGCAATGCTATAGTGACCTAGAGCAATCAGAGCGCTGCGTTCCTTCGTCAGCCGTAATTGACTTAGGGATTCAGTATTTTCATTGTTATACTCTCTCAAAACAAGTGCTGACCACCCCAGATTAAAGTTGTTATTTTTTGCAACACGAAATAAACCGGCCAGTTCATGCCCACGTAAAAAACCATAAAACGGTTTTAATCGCGTATTCTTAACCACAACCAATCGCTCACCTGAATTTGCCATATCAAACAGCAGTTTCCACCCGCCTTCAATAGAAACCCCTTGGTCTGAATTCTTCAAACCTTTTGTTGTTGTATTAAAAAAAGCAACATCTAAACCATTACCATCGATATACTTCTTCGCTTGTAATAAATTACTCGCAATCAAGGTATCATCACTATCTAAAAAAATTATATATGGCTGGGTGCTTTTGAAGTACCCTGTATTCCTTGAGAAAGTAACGCCACGATTAAAATAGTTATAAATAAAAAAAATATCACAACCTTCAATTTCCATACTAAAATCTTTTCGAAATTCTCTAGGAGTGTCATCTACAATAATAATTTCTTTTATTAAATTAGATTTACAACTATTTATCGCTTTAAACAAATCAGAATAATTTTTATAAACTGGGATGACAATACTAAACATTAATTATACCTTGCGTAAGTTAAATCACTAGACTCAACTCCATAAACAGTACCAAACCAAGCCGCATCTAAAACGATACTTTTATTGTCAAACACTATAGAATTAATTGGAGTTTTTTTAGGAATCATGACTACCATAATAACTATCGACAATATTAATACCGAAGGTAGTATTATTATTTTATTGACAGAATAATTAATATAAGTGTTACTTTTTCCTACACCTTTTAACTTTTTATTTATTAAAATTAGAATTAATAAAGCTAATACTAATTCAGTTGATTTTGAGTAAATGATATTAAAATTAATATTATTTACATCTATTGAGTTATTAGAACTCACTGCAGAATAAATTGTAAATATATCAAACATATTGTTAAAATACAGAAGCAAAAAAAAAGTAAACAATAATAAAAATTGCCTATACATTCGTTGCCCCCCCCCCACTATAATAAATATCAATAGCGACAACGGATGAAACAGGCAGCATAATAAAAGTATTTTTTTATGAGTAAAGCGATATGCCAACGCCCAGAGTAATGTTAACGACAGTGCGGAATAAAAAAAAGTTAATAAAACAACAATAAAAGAAATAGTGAAATAAATAAATAAATCAAAAAAAATATTCCCAGTTCCCAAACGATAAATCAATGACTTTTTCCCAAATAATAGAACAGAAGGCACTATCAAAAGAGTAACTATAACATACCCCAAAGGAATCCCAAGCCTAGCCATGAGTTCATAAAACACACTCAAAAGTAAATACCTAGGAACATACTGATCTTGAAATCGATAGTTTTTATATATTTTTGGCAACTCTTCATAATTAGAAAAAGCCACAACATGAGAATAAAAATCAAAACCTAGAGAATTACTAAGCGGAAGTGACATAAGAATTATGCAAATCAGATATTTACTATCAACATAAATATGTTTATTCATCATTTAAAATAAACCTCAAATATCTGATAATAAAAATATCAGCATATTATAACTGCTCGCCATACGAACCTTTTATAAACTCACAGTATTCCTCTGGAACACCACAAAATATAACATCAGAAGGTAATATCTCATGATAGTGTATATTAGCGCCTACACTAATAAGATAATTATATAATGGAGCAATATACAACTCTCCATTAACCCACTCACTTTTCGGTAGTTTTATATATCTATTAAAAGCTTCAATAAAATGAGTACTACTTGAAAAATAATATAGCCCAGTAGAACAAAGGTTTGATATTGGCTGCTTCTCAGAAGTTTCTTGAACCTTTGTCGAAGAGTCGGAATAGGGCTTTGCAAAGGACCAGTTTTTTCCCTCCCCTTTAAAAACCTCCAAATAACCATCAATAGACTGATCAAAAATTGGAAACTCAAAGCCAGGTCGAAAAGTATCTATATTAAATACAGTAATTGCACTCCCGTCATCACATTCGTCTAATCCAAGCATAACAGTTTCAGCCTGCCCTCTGGTCGGGCCGTTAAGCACTGCAATGTGATAATCCTTAATACCTAACGCATGAATTCTATTTCGAATAAATTCCGGAGTTCCATATAAATCCCTTGATATAAATAAAAACTTTTCACTTGTGAAGTAGTTCTTAAAGCTATTAATAGCGTGATCAAATAAACATTCACCATGTGCCTCTAACATATATTTAGGCTTATCGTATCCCGCATCAAAAAAACGCGAACTTAACCCTGCCATAGGTATGACAATCATTATTCTAATCCTTTAATTAATTGATGAAGTCGAAAAGCATTTCCAATGAATGCTTGCTGCCTAATTGGATTATCAGAATGGAGAGGTAGCATAGATAAGAACAGTTGGATTTGCATTGCGTATATATTTAAAGCACTCAAGCCATACCTAACTTCAATCTGATCTAAAAATATTTTCTGCGAGAGTTCATGCTGGTGAATGCCAGCTATATCGAATTTAATCTTATCATCTGTGACTTCTACTTCAAAATAACCGGCGATTATCCAATCGTACATACCGATAATTGAATGACTTAACTTAGCTAAATCATAGCGAATATCACCATAGATCGTTGGCTTACCATCAATCGCTATCCCCCTAGGGTCAATAGTTTTAATTCGATTAGCCCGGTAATCATAAAGAATATTACTAAAACAAAAATCACCATGCACTACTGAAAATACTTGATCACTTTGGGGTAAATATTTCTGACTCTCTGACGCCAATTCGTCAAGGGAAAACTCTAATGAATCATTAAAAACCCACGTCTTATGTATATTAATTAAGTTATCTTCACAATACTCTTTAAGGCGAGACTCAGTTTTCTCTACAAACATTTTATCCAATTTAGTTCCAATAAAAGACTCAGGAGCACTATGTTTAAAACAATCATCTATAAAATCTAAACAACAATCAATTATCTGCCGCCAGACTAAGCTTTGTATCTCACCATATACAAACAATTCATTAAGAGCTGTATGATGTAAGTATTCTAATCTGTAACTGAAAACTCCTTCATGTTTTCTAGATCCGAGAAACTGCGGGATATAACTGCGCATAGCATTAGGTAGGTTTTCAAACCAATCAGCTTCTGCACGTATTTTATATTCCTTAACACTAGATTTTTCAACCCATTTAGAATTGATAGTTAGCTCATTAAATGCACGTTGAGTAGTAAACGCTGCTTTCGACCTATAATAAGTATTTACATGGCCAAAATCTAGCCAACTATCAACTTCAACAGCAGTTAGACCTACTGCCTTGTGGTAGCCATTCAAACCTTCAATGAAATTCCAATGATGCATTGTTATCTCTTTAATAAGCTGTCTCGGCTGACTAAACTTAAAATAACCACTTACTATGCCTCTTGCATCACCAATAAGCTTAGCTCCGCAATCTTGCAACCAGTTTTCATTATCATTAGTTACAATAGCCCAGTTATAACTATCCTTAACATCAGAAATAGCAACTACATCTTCGCCTATTGGAATAGAACCGATTAGGGTATCTCCGAATAAAATACTTAAAGGCGAATTGAATGATTCTTCAATCATATTGAGAGCTGCGACTAATGAAGCACCTAAAGATAAATCACTGGGCGTGCGGATAATATTAACATTTCTATTCTTTAACCATAGCGCATCTAGTACCGACATGGCATAAGATTCAGGCAAAGATAAATAGATATTACTACCATCCGCTACTAACTTATATTGATGCTGAAAAAGCCTATACCCCCCTAAAGGAAGAAAAGTAGGTGGTATGCTTCCAAATTCCGACTTTAGTTCTTGATCAATATACGCACCTGACATTATCAAGAACATTGCTTTTCCTTTTCAAGTAATTCACAAATTTCTTCATAAGATAGACGACTAAACTCAGAAGGTCTTATGGAACGATCATCAATATAGAACCCATCATAGCCACACCAAGGCTTCCCAACTAATATTTCATCATACGGCACACAGTATTTATCAAGCCATTCAATAATAATTGGCAACGTATGTATATTAATTTCACCAATATTACCTTTAAATGTTCTCATATTCCGTGCAGTTGAAATAATAATTGTGAATCCATTATTTTTATATTCTTGTAGCTTCTCAACAACTTCAAAGCATGGTTTAACAGCTCTGTAATCAGATGTATTAGCTTCTGTAATAGTTCCATCGAGATCAACTATTAATTTTTTCATAACTTTATACTCAAAAAATAACGTTAGACCGAAAAAATGTAGAATATCAACCTGATAATGTATTTATATACCAAGGCATAGCTTTAGCAATACCTTCCATTATTCGAAATTCAGGTGCAAAACCTAGCTTATCTGCTGCCTTACTAATATCAGCTTGAGAGTGCTTTACGTCACCTTCTCTAAATTCACGATATACCGGTGTTTTATTATTTACTTTTCCACTTGCAGCCAATGCACTTTGTAATGCGGCATATAAGTCGTTTAACGTTGTACGATCACCTAAAGCCACATTGTATACTTCATTTTTGGCTTCTTCAGGTGCTGTTGCTGCTAGGATATTGGCTTGAATTGCGTTTTCAATAAAACAAAAATCACGACTCGTTTCACCATCACCATTTATATAAACATCTTGATTTTTTATTAAGGCATCTGTCCATTTAGGAATTACCGCTGCATAAGCTCCGTTTGGATCTTGACGTTTTCCGAAAATATTAAAGTAGCGCAAACCAATCGATTTAAAACCATATGTTTTTGAAAATACATCCGCATAAAGTTCATTAACATACTTTGTCACCGCATAAGGCGATAATGGTTTACCAATATTGTCTTCTACTTTGGGTAGAGCTGGGTGATCCCCATAAGTAGAACTACTCGCTGCATAAGTAAAGCTTTTAACACAAGCGTTACGAGCAGCAACCTGCATATTTAGAAAGCCACCAATATTTGTTGCATTTGTGGTTATAGGATCATCAATACTTCTTGGTACTGAGCCTAATGCAGCCTGGTGCAAAACATAATCGACTCCCATACAAGCCTTTTCACAATCATCTAAACTACGAACATCACCTTCGATGAATATAAATCGAGCCCACTGCTGCTGTGAAACAGTAGTTTTAACCTCATCTAAATTATACTGATGACCTGTGGCAAAATTATCCAGACCTACTACCTTCTGGTTAAGCTTTAACAGATGCTCTAACAGATTTGATCCAATAAAACCTGCCACTCCTGTAACCAACCAAGTTTTAGGGTTTTCAGGGAGTGACTTATGTAATTTCTCATACGTTGTCAAAGTTTTTTTCACCAGACAGATTCCTATTTTTATAAGTTAAAGGCGCAGATCACTAGATTCAGCAGGTAGTATATACTTTAAATCAAACAAAACATGATTGGACTTTCCTAAAGACCTAATCTGCTCTCCGCCCATTTCCTTAAACTCGTTATGTGCAACTGCAATAATCATCGCATCATATTCGCCGACAGCTGGCTCGATTACAGGTGTTATATTATATTCACGCTGCGCTTCATTAAGATCAATCCAAGGGTCATAACAATCAACTTGAACACCATATTCTTGAAGTTCATGTACAACATCTATGACTTTTGTATTGCGTAAATCCGGGCAGTTTTCCTTAAATGTCAGTCCCATGACCAACACTTTAGCACCTTCAATATGAATTCGTTTTTTAAGCATTGCTTTAACAAGCTGAGTAACTACATATTCGCCCATAGCATCATTTAAACGGCGCCCGGCAAGGATGATTTCAGGGTGATAACCTACTGATTGAGCTTTATGAGTTAAGTAATAAGGATCGACGCCTATACAGTGCCCACCAACAAGGCCAGGGCGAAATGGAAGGAAGTTCCACTTGGTTCCCGCTGCCTTCAATACTTCTTCAGTATCAATATTTAATCTATTAAAAATCAAAGCCAATTCATTGATCAACCCAATATTCACATCTCTCTGAGTATTTTCAATAACCTTCGCCGCTTCAGCCACTTTAATAGAACTAGCTTTATAGGTTCCAGCAGTAATAATTGAGCGGTACAGCGAGTCTACTTTTTCTGCAACTTCAGGTGTAGAACCAGAAGTAACTTTTAGAATAGTAGTGACCCTATGCTCTTTATCACCTGGATTAATTCTCTCTGGACTATAGCCCGCGAAAAAGTCTTGGTTAAAAGTCAAACCCGATACCCTTTCTAAAACAGGCACACAATCTTCTTCTGTTGCACCAGGGTAGACAGTTGACTCATATATAACGGTATCACCCGCTTTTAATACACTGCCTATGACTTCACTAGCTTTAATTAAAGGCGTTAAATCTGGCTGTTTATTTTTATTGATAGGAGTAGGGACAGTAACAATGTAGATATTACATTTCTTAAGCTCATTTATATTCATTGAAAACTTAAGAAGTTTCGCTTCAGCAAGCTCAGACCCATTAGTTTCCAATGTAATATCATTACCTTCATTAAGCTGATCAATACGAGTTTTGTTAATATCAAAACCAATAACATCGTATTTCTTACCAAATTCTACCGCTAATGGCAGGCCAACATAACCTAAGCCAATAATGGCTATTTTTGCATTATTCAAATCAAACATAGACTAGATCTCTATTTTAAAATTAATCACTACCAAACAATTCCGAGTATAAACTTACCCGGCACGCCTGCTATATCCGCTGCCAATCTATTCACTACCTTCGTATTATATATTTGTTTAAATTTTTAATTTCTATTGAATTAAATAAATCATCATCGAAATCTGACTCATATGAGCCACTAGAATTATTGAAGGGTGCAAGTTCTCGTAAAGGCCTTTGCCTCCATGCAATAACGACATACCCTGTTCCTACCACTGCACTTTTCATAAATCAGCTATTACTCTACTATGATTTATTTTGCCAAACTTATTGACTGCTCCACATTTACGCCTTTAACCAACGCCATATGGTAGTTCAGACTTGAGCCCACATTGATAATAATTAGGACGTTTTTCTTTTAAAAATTCGATGAGGGCAATGACTCTCAACCTAAAGGGATAGGGACCAAGCGTTTTTATGAATTAATTCCAGCAAATAGTTCTTCGTTTGCTCATCACGCATACCTAAAGCTAGGTTAGCGCCAAGAAAACCTTGCTTGTTACCACAGTCAAAGGTTAAAGCATCGGTTAAGAACGCATTCAAACTATCTATTTCCAATAATGCGTCCAGGGCATCTGTTAATTGAATTTCCCCACCAACCCCTACTTGTGTTTTTTCTAGCAAGCCCAAAACAGTCGGTGGAAGGATGTACCTTCCAAGCACAGCTAAATCTGAGGGCGCATCTTTGAATGACGGTTTTTCAACTAATTTGTTGATTTTTATACTCGAAAAAGGCGTTGCTATACATCCACCTATGTCAACAACTCCATAATTTTCCACGGCGCTTTCAGCTACACGCTCGACCATTATCTGCCCTATTCCTGTCGCATCCCAAGCTTCGAGTAGCGATGAAAAGCTATGGTTCATACCGCGGGAAACTTGATCGAGCACTAGAACATCCGGAAGTAAAACCGCAAAAGGTTCATTATTTAGCAAGTGTTTAGCACAAAGAACAGCATGCCCAAGACCTAAGGCGTCATTTTGTCGAATTGACGTGACTTTGACTCCTTCAGGAATAATGTTTTTCACTGTCCCAAGAATTACTTCTTTGCCCTTTTTTTCCAATCGATGCTCAAGCTCGTAATGAGCATCAAAGTGATTTTCAATCGCTTCTTTACCGCTGCGGGTAACAAATATAATCTCAGTGATGCCTGCTGAAATAGCCTCTTTAACAACGTGCTCTATAATCGGCCTGTCATAAACTGGGAGTAATTCTTTGGGTATTGCCTTTGTTGCTGGCAGCATTCTGGTACCCAGTCCCGCAACAGGTATAACGGCTTTTCTTACTTTTTGTATCATTGTGTTTGCCT
>Ga0075446_10000539_pt1 | contig 15349 bp, 12 predicted proteins | sample CoawatmetaG05DNA_FD_71590 | JGI IMG/M metagenome (GOLD analysis project Ga0075446, IMG submission 71590) | Marine microbial communities from the West Antarctic Peninsula - Coastal water metaG058-DNA | ecosystem: Environmental > Aquatic > Marine > Coastal | place: Atlantic Ocean: West Antarctic... | reverse complement strand
GTCTACTTCATGTTTGGGGCAAAATATTCAAATTTATACAGCACAAGATGGTTTTCCAGATCTAGAAAACGTTCAAATTGCTATTTTTGCTGTAAATGAAGATAGAAACTCACAAGACAATTTTGGTTGTGGAGAAGACGCACATATTATTCGTAAAAAATTATATCAATTATTTCCTGGGAATTGGCAAACAAATATCGCGGATATTGGTACCGTTGAAAAAGGCAATCAAGTTTCAGACACCTATTTTGCAGTAAAAGAAATAATAGGTTCACTATTAAAGAAGAATATTATTCCAATAATAATCGGAGGAGGACAAGACATAACATATGTTAATTATAGAGCTTATGATGACTTAGAGCAATCTGTAAATATAACAACAGTAGACAGTAGATTCGATCTAGGGAATCTAGAAGAAGAATTAACATCGCAATCTTATCTTAGTAAAATAATTATGCAAGAACCAAATAACTTGTTTAATTATTGCAATGTTGGGTACCAAACTTATTTTAACTCACAAGAAGAAATAAGCTTATTGGATAATTTATTTTTTGATACGTACAGACTTGGAAAAGCAAAAGAATTAGAAAATATAGAACCAGCATTTAGAAATGCAGATATTGTTTCCATAGATATTGGTGCTGTAAGGCAAAGTGAAGCTCCTGCAAATAACAATGCTTCACCAAATGGTTTTTATGGGGAAGAAATTTGTGCAATTTCAAGATATGCAGGTATCAGTGATAAAGTTTCCTCTTTTGGTATTTATGAATACAATTCTAAACACGATATAAATCATCAAACAGCGCACTTAATTGCCCAAATGATTTGGTATTTTGTTGAAGGTGTTAATTTTAGAGTAAAAGATTATCCGTTTTCAGGTAAAGAGAATTATCAAAAATTTACGGTTTTGTTAGAAGATGATGAGCCTTTGCTTTTTTACAAAAGTAATAAGTCTGGCAGATGGTGGATAGAAATAAGTATTTTATCAAATAATAAATACAAAAGACATGCGTTAATACCATGTACGTACAAAGATTACACAGATGCAACGAAACAATTGATACCAGAAAAATGGTACAAGGCAATGAGAAAGTTGGTGTGATTTTAAAAAAAAGTAAAATCAATATGTTAAATTGCAATTGGAATATTGCTTTTTAAAAAAAATAATAATAGGTTTACGGACTTTTAGTAAAGATATAATCAGGCATATGAAGAAAGCAGCAATATTTGCACTTTTAATAACAGTATTTTATAGTTGTGGCTCTAATGATAGGGGAGAGTTAGTTGGCGTAAAGGTTAAAAAGAAATGGTTTTCAGAGAAACCTTACGGTATGGCTCTAATACCAGGAGGTTCTTTTACAATGGGTAAACAAGACCAAGATATCATTGGTACGATGAGTGCGCCTACAAAAACGGTAACTGTGAGGCCTTATTATATGGACATCACAGAGGTAACCAACAATGAATACAAGTCATTTGTGCATTGGGTTAGAGACTCTATTGTAAGAACAAGATTAGGGTATCAAGCTGAGTTTGCAGCAATGAGTGCAACTCCAGGTGTTAATGGTGCAGCACCAACTGGAGGTATTCAAAATTATAAGTTTAAAGATACTTTAGCCAATGCTACTCCATATCAAAAATATATGTATGACAACTATTACAGTTTAGATACCATACAGCCTTTAGATTGGAGTGAAGAGTTGATTTGGAAGCAGCAGGAGTACCCAGACGTAGATTACGTAGAGGTAATGGATTCTCTTCATATTAGCAGAGAAGAAGCTGTAGACGGAATTTCATCATTCAATACAAAATTTTTAAAATACAGGTATTCTTGGTTCGATAGAGACAACGCTGCAAGAAAAGGTGGAAATCGAAAAGACTTTGTTCAAACAGAAGTTTTAAACATCTATCCAGATACTACTGCATGGGTAAAAGATTTTAATTATTCATATAACGATCCAATGCACCAAGATTATTTTTACCATCAATCTTACGGAGATTATCCTGTTGTTGGTATTACTTGGGAACAAGCAAATGCATTCTGTAATTGGAGGACAAAAAGAAAAAATGATTATTTATTAGGGAGAAAAAATGTAACTCAAGTGCCAGATTTTAGGTTGCCAACAGAAGCAGAGTGGGAATATGCAGCAAGAGGTGGTTTAGAGTTTGCAACATACCCTTGGGGAACAGGTGGTACTACAAGTGATAGAGGTTGTTTTTTAGCAAACTTTAAACCTGTTAGAGGTAATTATGCAGCAGATGGTGCTTTGTATACGATGGAAGCGCAGTCTTTTAATGCAAATGATTACGGTTTGTACAACATGGCTGGGAATGTATCTGAATGGACAAATACGGCTTACAACTTATCTTCTTATTATATGGCTTCTACAATGAATCCTAATGTAGAGGATAGAAAAAATAAAAGAAAAATTGTTCGTGGAGGTTCTTGGAAAGATGTTGCTTACTTTTTAGAAGTCAGTTCTAGAGATTATGAATACGCAGACACAGCAAGAAGTTATATTGGTTTTAGAACAGTACAAAACTATATAGGAACAGACAAAAAATAAAAAAACTAAAAAAAAGTAAAAAACATTATGGCACAGTCGAGAGCATACAAAAAAGGGATGAATTTCGTTTACGGAATGGGAGCAGCAGTTGTAATTATTGGAGCATTGTTTAAAATACAACATTTTTCTTTTGGTTTTTTAACAGGTGGCTTAATGCTATCAATAGGTTTAGGGGTAGAGGCAATAATTTTTGCAATATCTGCTTTTGATAATCCAGATGACGAATTAGACTGGTCTAAAGTATACCCAGAATTAGCAGAAGAGGGATTGTCTTCGGCAAAAGAAAAAAGGAGTCTTGGAGCAGATGGGATGTTATCTCAAAAACTTGACAATTTGTTACAAGAAGCAAAAATAGATGCAAACTTAATGGAAAGCTTAGGTTCGAGTATGCAAAACTTTCAGAGTGCAGCAGAAGGCTTATCTGCAGCTTCTAGTTCTGTAGCATCAACAAACAAATACAATGAAGAAATGTCTAAGGCTGCTTTGCAAATGGAGTCTTTAAATAATTTATATAAAATTCAAGTAGAGAACTCTGGCAAACAAGCAGAATTAAATAACGAAGTTGTAGAGAATACAGAGAAGTTAAAAGAACAAATGGCAGCATTGGCTACGAATCTATCTTCTTTAAACGGAGTGTATGGTGGAATGCTTTCGGCAATGTCTACTAAATAATAATTAGTTGAATAGATATAAACAACTTAAAAATTAATTAGAATGGCAGGAGGAAAAATGTCCGCAAGGCAGAAGATGATCAACTTAATGTATCTTGTTTTTATTGCAATGTTAGCAATGAATATGAGTAAAGAGGTATTATCTGCTTTTGGTTTTATGAATGAAAAACTGACAGAAAATAATATTTCAACTACTGAGAAAAATAATCAGGCATATGCTAACCTAGCTACCAAAGCGAATGATCAGGCAGCCAAATTTGATGCTTTAAATAAACAAGCGATACAAATACAAAATTATTCGGCAGGTTTTTACTCCTATTTAGAAAGTTTAAAAGGTAAAATGACTGCAGGTATTGAAGATACTCAAGACTATGAGTCTATGGATCAAACGACTTTTTTAGATGAGTATTTCTTTAAAGGTGATTTATTTACCGATGAAGGATTGCAATTTTTATCTAAAATCAATGGTTATCGATTAGAAGTAACTAGGGTTTTGGGCGAAGATAATAAGTTTTCTTCAATATTAATGAAAAGGTTTTCTACAATAGATAATAAGAATAGAGATGGTAAAACAATTAAATGGTTAGAGTACAGATATAAAGGGTTTCCTCTGGTAGCTTCGTTAACAAATCTGACCCAAATGCAAGCTGATATTAAAAATACAGAAGCTGATATTATTTCAGATTTATTAGGAGGTCAATTAGAAACAGAAGTATCGATGACTAATTATAACGGAATTGTAAACTTACAAAAGAATGCTTACTATCCAGGAGATAAGGTTGAAGGGAGTGTTGTTTTAGGAAGGTATGATCCAAATTTGAAACCAAGTAGAGTGGTACTAAACGGTCAAAAATATGATAATTTTAAAGACGGTAGTGTTGTTTTAGATTTAAGAGCAGGCAGTGTTGGCGAAAAAGACATTAAAGGAACCATCTATTTTATGGAGAGTGGAAAAGAGGTTCCAGTTCCTTTTGAAACCACCTATTCTGTGATCTCGAAACCGAATTCTGCCGTGGTGTCTGCAGATAAAATGAATGTTGTTTACAGAGGGCTTCAAAACCCATTAACCATTTCTATACCAGGAGTTCCTGCAAATTTAGTAAAAGCAAGTGCACCCGGTTTAAGACAAATTAAAGGAAGTAGCTATATGCTAAGTCCAGGAGCAGGTGATGAAGTAACCATTAGCGTGTCAGGAAAGTTGCCAGATGGTCAGCCAATTAATACTCCAAAAACATTCAGAGTAAAAGATATTCCTGCAGCAATGGGAACTGTAAGAGAGCAATACGGTACGGTTAGAATGCCAAAATCCGGATTAGCAAATACTCCAGTAGGTGCTGGTTTGCCAGATTTCTTATTTGATTTAGACTTACAGGTAACAAGCTTTAAGGTAAAAGTGCCTGGAGAATTAGCAATTATAGTAAAAGGTACAAAATTTAGTGCTGCGGCAAAAAAGGCATTGGCAAAGGCAAGGAGAGGAGATATGATTAATATCTTTGATATTAAAGCAGAAATAAAGAACAGCTCATACAAACTAAAAAAGGTTTTACCCGTTAGTATCGAGTTAACAAACTAGAAAATAAACATAGCTATGATTAAAAATTGTGTAATACTATTTTTTGCTATACTGACTACAGGATTGGTAAATGCGCAAGCAAACTTACTAAATTCAAAAACTGTAGATCAGATTGGTGTAAAAAGCAATGAACAATTGGCTGCAGATAATGATGGTCCAATTCCTTACGGTTATGTAGATGACAGAGATGTGTTGTGGTCTAAAGTTGTTTGGGAATTTATAGATTTAAATCAAAAAATAAATTTGCCATACTATTTCCCAATAGATACTACAAACCTGTCTTCAGACAGAAGATCGCTGTTTCATACTATTTTGAAAGGAATAAAGCAGGGTAAAATTAAAGAAGCGTATTCAGATTCTTTTTTTACATCGAAGATAACAGAAGAAGAGATAGACCAGCGTCTAATTAATGTTCGGGAAGAAAATGGCTATTCAGATACTTTTAGAATTCAAACACAAGATGTTGCAGGATACATGATTAAAGGGATGTGGTACTTTGATAAGCGCCAAGGAGAATTAAAGTATCGTTTGTTGGCATTGGCACCTATGGGTAAAGATGTTCAAACATTAGGGGTGCAAGATATTGAAGACGAAGAGTTGTATGAATTATTTTGGGTATTCTTTCCATCGATAAGAGAAGTGTTGCATGATGCTAAGGTTTTTAATCCTAAAAATGCAGCGCAACCAATCTCTTTTGATCACTTATTAAACGCTAGAAGATTTAGCGCTACTATTGTTAGAGAAGAGAATATGTATGGAAACAGAGCTATCGAAGACTATGTGCGTGGAAACTCTTTGTTTCAATTGTTAGAGGCAAATAAGATCAAAGAAGATATTAGAAATAGAGAAATGGATATGTGGAGTTATTAACCTAGGTATTAAAAGAAAAACACAAAACGTTTGCGAGAGCAAGCGTTTTTTTGGTATTCGCTATTTGCTTAGTTTGAGGTTAGAAGAAAACGAGGTCTTTTAAAAATAAAAATTTCATTTTATGAAAGTCGATTATATTATTGTTGGTTTAGGTTTGGCAGGCTTGGCGTTTGCAGAAGAATTAATGCAAGCAAAAAAAACATTTATAGTTTTTGAAGATGCTTCTCAAACATCTTCATTAGTAGCTGGTGGAGTATACAATCCCGTAGTTTTAAGGAAATTTACAGCCGTTTGGAAAGCTGCTGAGCAACTGGACTTAGCGATTCCGTTTTATGAACGGTTAGAACAAAAGTTACAGACCAAGTTTGATGAAAAATTTGTAATTAAAAGAGCTTTTAAATCTGTAGAAGAACAAAATAATTGGTTTTCGGCTTCAGATAATCCGGTATTAAAAAGATTTTTGAATGCTACTATCGAAAATAAAAAAGTAGCCGGGGTTGTTGGTGATTTCGGATTTGGAACCGTAAACGAAACCGGTAGAATTGACACACTGAAGTTGGTAAAGGCATATCGCAATTTTTTAATGGATGAAAAATGTATTCGTTTTGAAAAATTTGAACACGCAAAAATAGAGGTATCCGCAGAAAAAATCACCTACAAAGAAATAGAATGCAAACAGGTTGTATTTTGTGAAGGATTCGGAATGAAAGGAAATCCGTTTTTTAATGACTTGCCACTAGCGGAAGCAAAAGGCGAGCTCATAACGATTTACGCACCTGAATTGAATATCGATTTTTTGCTAAAATCTGCACTTTTCTTAATTCCTTTAGGAAAGAACAACTACAAAGTTGGCGCAACTTTTAATCATACCGACAAGACAGCTGCACCCACAGAAAGTGGAACGCTAGAATTGGTAGAGAAATTAAAAAAAGTAATTGACGTGCCGTACGAGATTATAGACCAAACTGCTGGAATAAGACCCACAACAAATGACAGAAGGCCATTTATTGGAATACATAAAGAACATACTAGATTGGCAATTTTAAACGGTTTGGGTACGCGTGGCGTTATGTTGGCGCCAACCATGGCTAGAAATTTATTTAATTATATAGAAAAAGGTACTCCCTTAGATTTAGAAATAGATATTAAAAGATTTCAATAAAACTACAGGTAATTGTTTTGTTTTTAATAGGTAAAACAAAAGAAATACATAAAAAATTTACGAAGAATTTCTCTCGGTCATTTCCCTTTTATAGAGCGCTATTTTTTTGTCCTCTTTTTAAACATATTAACTCTAATTTTTAAGTAGCTTTGCGGCTTATTAAATTACAAAATATTACATGTTAAACGTACATAATTTAACGGTTTCCTTTATGGGAACTGAGTTGTTTTCTGGTATTACTTTTAAGTTGAATAAAGGAGATAGAATAGGACTGATTGGAAAAAATGGAGCAGGAAAATCTACTTTACTAAAAGTTCTTTCTAGAGATATAGAGAGCAGTGGCGGTACGATGGCGTTTGACAAAGATGTACAAATTGGTTTTTTAAGACAAGATATAGACTTTGTTGAAGGAAGAACTATTCTAGAAGAAGCGTACCAAGCTTTTGAAGAAATTAAAGAAATAGAAGTTCAGTTAGATGAGATTAATGAGCAATTAGCTACGAGAACAGATTACGAAAGTGACGCATACAGTCAGCTAATTATAGATTTAACAGAAAAAACAGAACGATATGAGCTTTTAGGAGGTTATAACTACCAAGGAGATACAGAGAAAATTCTACAAGGTTTAGGTTTTCAAAGGGAAGATTTTGACAAACTAACAGATACCTTCTCTGGAGGTTGGAGAATGCGTATTGAGTTGGCAAAATTACTACTTCAAAATAATGACATTCTTTTATTAGATGAGCCAACAAACCACTTGGATATTGAATCTATTATTTGGTTAGAAAATTTCTTAAAAGGATATTCTGGCGCTATTGTATTGGTTTCGCATGATAAAATGTTTTTAGATAATGTAACCAATAGAACCATTGAAATTTCTTTAGGCCAGATTTATGATTACAAAAAACCGTATTCAGAATTCTTGTTATTAAGAGGAGAAATTAAAGAAAAACAGTTACAAGCTCAGAAGAATCAAGAGAAAGAAATTAAGCAAAAACAACACTTAATTAATAAGTTTAAGGCAAAAGCAAGTAAGGCTTCTATGGCACAATCTTTAATGAAACAACTCGATAAAGTTGAGTTGATTGAGGTGGATCAAGATGACAATCAAGCCATGAATGTTAGCTTTAATATTTCTAAAGAGCCAGGTAAAATTATTGTAGAAGCAGAAAAGCTTTCTAAAAGTTATGGAGACAAACACGTTTTAGAAGATGTAGATTTACTGATTGAAAGAAATAGTAAAATTGCTTTTGTGGGTCAAAACGGACAAGGAAAATCTACTTTGGCAAAAATGATGGTGGGTGAAATTCCTTTTGAAGGGTATTTAAAACTAGGCCATAATGTAGAAGTTGGGTATTTTGCTCAGAATCAATCTGAACATTTGCCACCAGAAAAGACGGTATTGGAAATTATGGAAGATGCCGCTACCGACGGAAACAGAGCAAGAGTTAGAGACATGCTAGGGTCCTTTTTGTTTGGTGGAGACGCTGCAGATAAAAAAGCAAAAGTGCTTTCTGGAGGGGAAAGAAATAGATTGGCATTGTGTAAGTTGTTGTTATCGCCATTTAATGTGTTGATAATGGATGAGCCAACAAACCACTTAGACATTGCATCTAAAAATGTGCTAAAAGAAGCATTGCGTAATTTTAACGGAACCTTAATTTTGGTTTCACATGATAGAGATTTCTTACAAGGTTTAACAAGCACTGTTTACGGCTTTAAAGACAAAGAAATTAAAGAGTATTTAGGAGATATTGATTATTTCTTAGAGCAACATAAAATTGAAAACCTAAGAGAAGCAGAAAAAAGAACCGTTGTAAAAGTTGCAAAGGAAACTTCTAAAAACAAGTCAAATCAATTCTCTAGAGAACAAGAAAAAGAGTTGAAAAAATTGAGCAACAAGCTTTCTAAAATTGAAACTGAGGTAGCAGATTTAGAAAAAGAAATAGCAAAAATAGATTTAGAATTGGCCCAGAATTATGATGCCGTTTCTGCAAGACCAAATTTCTTTGAAAAATACAAAGTCAAAAAAGCACAATTAGATACTTTAATGGAAGCTTGGGAGAAGATGGAAGCTAAAGTTGCCAGTTTTTCGTAAATTGCCATTATTAGTGCCGATTCCTCGGAAACAAAACCCCAAAAATAATTAAATTACAGATTCCTGAGTAAACCAGGAAAAAGAAACAATGGATTTTAACGCAATAGTAGAAACTGAAAACCATCAAATAACGCTTCCAATTTTAGAGGAGAAGAAAGTTGAACTTTTCATAAAAAGAGAAGATCTAATTCACCCTTTTGTTTCAGGAAATAAGTTTAGAAAATTAAAATACAATTTACACGAAGCTAAAAAGCTTAAAAAGAAATCATTACTTACTTTTGGGGGTGCGTATTCTAATCATATTTTAGCTACCGCAGTTGCAGGAAAGATAGCTGGTTTTAAAACCTTTGGTATTATTAGAGGTGAAGAATTGGGTAAAAATATTACGAAGACACTAGAAGAGAATGATACTTTAAGAGAAGCACACGAGCACGGAATGAAGTTTCATTTTGTTTCTAGAGAAATATATAGACAAAAATCTTCATTTGGTTTTATTGAAAAAATGAAAAATAAATGGGGCGATTTTTACCTAATCCCAGAAGGTGGAACAAACTTTTTAGCAGTTGATGGTTGTCAAGAAATTCTAACAAAAGAAGATTCTAAATTTGATTATATTTGTGCGGCAGTGGGCACAGGTGGTACTATTTCTGGATTGATAAAGTCTTTGAAAAAACATCAAAAAGTTATTGGATTTCCTGCTTTAAAAGGTAATTTTTTATCTGAAGAAATTAAAAAATACATCTTTAAAAAACACAATTGGAGTTTGAAAAAGGACTACCATTTTGGTGGTTATGCAAAGTTTGATGACGAATTAATTAATTTTATTAATAGCTTTAAAGAAGAAACTGGTATCTTACTAGACCCTGTGTACACAGGTAAAATGGTGTTCGGAATTTTAGATTTGATTAAAAAAGATACGTTTAAAGAAGGAACTAAAATTTTAGCAATTCATACAGGTGGTCTGCAAGGAATAAGAGGTTTTAATAAAGAATTATTAAAGAAAAATAAACAAACGATACACATCTAATGAAGTTAAAAATTCTTTTTAGTATCCTATTTTTGTTCGTTTTATCTAATTGTGGTGCTAAGAAGAGGGTTGCTCATAAGAAAAATCCGGGTACTTTAATTACAGAGTCAAAACCAAAAGACCTGCCTTCTGTAAATGAGGTTAAAATCACAAAAAAACTTGCTAAAAAGAACCCAAGGTTAAACCGGGAAACTCTTGCCTATATTAGAACATATGCGCCAATAGCAGTCAATGAAATGCACCAATATAAGATTCCTGCAAGCATTACTTTAGCGCAAGGAATTTTAGAATCTGGTAGAGGTAAAAGTGAATTGGCATTAAAATCTAACAATCATTTTGGTATCAAATGTCATGTTAAATGGACAGGAGCGCGCGTTTATCACGATGATGACGAAAAAGGAGAATGCTTTAGAAAATACAAATACATAGCTACTTCTTACAATGACCATTCCTTATTTTTAACTCAGAGAAAAAGGTATGCTTTCTTGTTTGATTACAATATTAAAAACTACAAAAAATGGGCGTATGGTTTGCGAAAAGCAGGATATGCTACAGATAGAAAATACCCTTCAAAGCTTTTAAAAATTATAAAAGACTACCAACTTTATGAGTTTGATAAGTTCAAAAAGGGAAAGAATTCAAAAAGATTTAATAAAGTAGCTCCTGCGAAGGCTGACAAAAAATCGGCTCTGAGCGTAAAAGGGAACACCTACGAAGTTAAAAAAGGAGATACCTTGTATTCCATTTCTAGAAAATTTTCAATTTCTGTTGAAAATTTAAAAATGATTAACAATTTATCTGACACTATTATCTCTTTAGGTCAGAAGTTAATAGTGCAATAATAAAAGGAGAACTACTTAAAACTTCTTTACTTTCGTGTTTCAAACAGAAATTATGGCAATTATAAAACCAGTAAATGGAAAACATCCACAAATACCAAAAGATTGTTACGTTGCAGAAAATGCCACTATTGTTGGCGATGTTTCTTTAGGTGAAGCATGCTCCGTTTGGTTTAATGCCGTAATTCGTGGAGATGTACATTTTATAAAAATAGGAAACAAAGTAAATATTCAAGATGGTGCCGTAATCCACGCAACCTATTTAAAATCGCCTACAATTATTGGTAATAATGTTTCAATTGGGCACAATGCTATTGTACACGGTTGCACTATTAAAGACAATGTTTTGGTGGGTATGGGAAGTATTATTATGGACGATTGTATCATAGAATCGAACTCAATTATTGCCGCCGGTGCTGTAGTTACCAAAAACACCCATGTAGAAAGTGGCAGTATTTATGCTGGGGTTCCTGCTAAAAAAGTAAAAGACATTTCGCAAGAATTAATTTCAGGAGAAATCAATAGAATTTCAGATAATTACGTAAAATATGCTGGTTGGTTTAAAGAATAGAGCAGAAAAACAAACACCCAATTTCTAAAATGAAATTGAGTGTTTGCATACTAATTAACTAATCAAATTATCTTTCAACGTTTCTTCCGGTGTTTGTGCCCCTTTGTTCAATTTTTCTTTGCATCCTTTTCTTAACTTTCATGGTCCTTTTCTTTTGCATGTTCTCAAATCGTTGAAACTGAGTCAGATTTAAGATGCTTTTCATACTCCTTTTCATAGCAATTTGATTGTCTAATAATTGACTTTTCATTGCATAAATTTCATTTGAAGTCGGTCTTTTTTTCTCTTTTCTAGCTTCTTTTCTCTTCTCCATATAAACTTTCTTATTTTTCATTGCAGCTAAAAGTAATGGTTGTACCTGTTTTTGTTGTTCGTCAGATAAACTGAGTGCCAACGTCATTTGTTTCACTTTTAAACTTGTTTGTTGTTCAGTAGTAAGTTTGGCGCTTTTGTAATCTCTTTTTTTCTGCGCTTGTGTACCAAAAGTAAAAGCGAACACGAGTATTAAAATGGATGCTATATTTTTCATAATTTTATTATTTATACATCTTTGACGTTTCAAAAACGAAAAGGTTTAAGTTTGTATTTCGTTTAACAGCAATTTAACACCTACATTATGCGTAAATTACTTTACTTATTATTTTTAGTTTCTTTCATATCGAATGCTCAAAAGGATTCTGTAGGGGTAGATTTAAGCAATCCGCATGCTACTTTATATACGCATTTATACTTCTTACAATCAGATTCTTATGAACCTAAAAAGGCAGCAAAGACAATTTTAGGGTTGTCTGAAAAAGAAGCGGTTAAAAAAGTAATAAGAATTAAGAAGATTTTAGACGGTAAAGGCTTGTTTGTAGATTTTGATCTGGTACCTAAAGATCCAAATTTTAAAGATTCGGTTGGCCTTTCTTCTATTCAGAAATACACTCCTTTTCCAGAAAGGATGCCAGAAATATTTGTAGAAAAAATAGGAGAAAAATGGTATTATTCTGCTGAGACTACAAAAAAAACAGACGCACTGTATAGCGCTGTTTTTCCGTGGTACGTTCAAAAAATACAAGATATTGTGCCAGAAATAGGACACAAGAAAATAATGGGACTTGAATATTGGCAGCTGTTTATGGCTGTTATATTCGTTTTACTTGGCGTAATTTTATTTTACATCTTCAAAAGAATCATCTTTTATTTACTGAATTTTATTCAGCACAGGTTAACAAAAAGTACAGATATTAGTTTTGATGCCTATTTAAAGAAACTAGCAAGACCTATTAGTTTGCTATTGGCAATCAGTTTTATAAAGAAAGTAGTTCCATCGCTTCAGTTTAGCTTAGAAACCAATACTTGGGCATTTCTTTTTATAGACATTGCAGAGGTTGTTTTTTGGACCTATGTTTTCTTAAATTTAGTGCATGTTGTAATGAAAGTGTACAGCTCTTTTACAGCCAAAACACACAGTAAATTAGACGATCAACTGGCACCAATACTGCATAATTTCTTTACAGGGTTGGTTATTATTATTGGTGTTTTAAGGTTAATTTCTCTTTTTGGGGTAGACACGGGTACTATCTTAGCAGGTGCAACCATTGGTGGTTTGGCAGTGGCGTTAGCATCTCAAGACACGGTAAAAAACCTAATAGGTACTATTATGATTTTTATAGACAAACCTTTTCATATCGAAGATTGGATTGAGGCTGGAGAAGTTTCAGGTACCGTTGAAAAAGTCGGATTTAGGTCTACAAGTGTGCGTGCCGCAGATACTTCTGTATATCAAATTCCAAATAGTAAGTTGTCTGAAATTGTTATTAATAACAAAGGTTTGCGTTTGTTTAGACGTTACAATACCAACTTAGGTGTGCGTTATGATACACCGCCAGAATTAATTGAAGCGTTTGTAAAAGGACTTAGAGAAATAGTGATTGCACATCCAGAAACACGATCAGACTCTTACAACGTAGAATTTACGGGATTTGGAGATTCTGCTTTATTGATAATGGTAAACGTCTATTTTAAAAGTTTGGCTTGGGGTACAGAGCAATCTTCGAAGCACAGATTGCATATGGCAATTGTAAAATTAGCCAAAGAATTGGGAGTTGATTTTGCATTTCCTTCTTCAACATTGATGGTTGAGAATTTTCCAGAGAAAAAAGGGTTCAATCCGAAATACAATATAGATGCTGCTAGTATAAATGTTTCTATTGCAAAGATTTTAGAGGATTTTAAAAATGAAAATCTAGAGGCAGATCAAATGCGTGAAAGCTCTTAATGGTTTTTAGTTTTGATGGCCGTTTTTAGGTGGAAGTAAGTTAACCGTTTTTTGCTTCCTTTAAAATTTCACCTACCGCCTTTTGGTAGTTTTTCGGGCTGTGGGCTTTTTTAATCTTTTTATAGGTTTTCTGCGGATTTGCAAAACTTTGAGAGAAAAACTCCCAGAAACCAAGCATTTTCATTTTTATAGGCGTCGGCCCAGACAGTGCAGCGTCATATTCTTGGTAAATACGATCATGAAAGTCACTAAAAATATCAAATCTATTTTTTGGATATTCTGTGGTATTTTTTTTAAGCATACTTGGTAAAAAAGGATCTGCAATTAAGCCACGTCCAATCATCCAATGGTCTATAGAAGGAAAACGATCTTCTAACTTTTTAAAAGCTGCAACAGAAGTAATATCACCGTTATAATACATTTTATGTTTGCTGTTGTCCAAACATTTTTGAAACGCTTCTAAATTCGTTCCACCTTTGTACAGCTGTTTTCCTATTCTTGCATGAATTGCAATATTTTTTAAAGGATAGGTATCTAAAATAGGCAAAACATCTAAGATTTCTTCAGGATTTTCATAGCCCATTCTCATTTTCATAGAAACAAGAATATCAGATTCATTGTGCACTTTATGTAGAATACTGTTTATTTTTTCGGCATCGCTAATTAAGCCAGAACCCATGCCACGTTTGGTAACCATTGGGTAGGGGCAACCTAAATTCCAGTTTAATTCTTTGTAACCTAACTCGCGTACATATTTAGAAACAAATAGAAACTCTTCTGCATCATTGGTTATAATTTGCGGTATTACTTCTAACTCAGTGTTATTTTCTAACGCGATATCTTTTTGATAGGAATTTTTAATTACCAATTTTCTGTTCAAACGAATATAGGGTGCATAAAACGTATCTATTCCGCCAAAAAAATGGTTGAAAGCGTTTCTGAATTTATGATCTGTAAACCCCTGTAAAGGAGAAGATAGCAATGTATGGTTCATGAGAAATATAGTTGCGCAAATATAGGGTAGTTTTTATCGCATTTGAGAAACATTATTGGAGAATTTGTTTAGAATTAGAGGTTTGTTGCCGTCTTTCGTTTCTGTTTAGTTGCCTTATTCGTTGTTAAAATAGAAAAAAAATAAACTGAATAATTAGATATTTTTTTCTAAATAAAATATGCGATTGCAAAGAATCATTTATTTTACCGCTTGAAGATGAGTCCAATATTCATTTTGGAAAGGAATTTCGATATCAAAAAATCCAGCATTTTTCATCCATTCTATTTGAAGCATATAATCTGTCGGTTTGTCAAAAGCTTCGTAATGTTCCATAAGCCAGGTCCATTTTTTTCCATCTGAAAAGTTGTGATTTACAAATTCTTTCCATTTTGTCAGTAGCATTTCATGCTCAGGATTGGTTTTACTAATCATCAAATCGGTATAAGAAAATAATCCTCCTTTTTTTAAGGAAGTATAGATGTTTTTAAAAAGTGTTTTTTTTTCGTTATCATCACAATGGTGCAAACTAAATCCGGCAACTACTAAATCATAATTTTCTTCTTCAAACACAAAATCTTTAAAGTAGCTGTTGGCATATATAACATTATAGTCTTTAAATTGCTGGCGACACAGCGCGATCATTTCGGCAGATGCATCTACCAACGTAAATGTTGCATTTGGGAAATAAGGAATAAGTTGCGCGGTAACATTTCC
>Ga0075446_10000527_pt1 | contig 15490 bp, 23 predicted proteins | sample CoawatmetaG05DNA_FD_71590 | JGI IMG/M metagenome (GOLD analysis project Ga0075446, IMG submission 71590) | Marine microbial communities from the West Antarctic Peninsula - Coastal water metaG058-DNA | ecosystem: Environmental > Aquatic > Marine > Coastal | place: Atlantic Ocean: West Antarctic... | reverse complement strand
TACAGCAACAAGTGAGTGGACTAGGATTACACATTCATTTACTACACCTGTAGGGTGTGTTTCTTTAAGGGTTTACCCTCAGAGGAAAGCAGACGGAGTTGGCTCAATGTATGTTTGGGGCGCTCAATTAGAACAATCCTCAACAGCAGGCTCATACATAGGAACAGCAGGCTCAGCAGCAATAAACGCTACACTAATCCAAAACCCTAACGACAAAGGTAAAGACGTTCTAGGCAACTCTTTAAGATTAAGAGAGGGTGGATTTAATTTAGATGGTAGTGGGTATGCTGAAGTTGCTGATAGCACATCTTTAAATATTACTACGGCAATAACTTTATCTGCTTGGGTTAGGTTTAAAGAGGGTCAGTATGCTTCAATTATATCTAAAACTTCGAGTACTAATGGATTTCAATGGTATGTTGGAACTCAGACTATAAAGCAAAAATTTTATATCGGCTCAGCATCGTCCACAGGTTCTACTAACTTCATACCTTTAGATACTTGGGCTTATGTTTCGGTGGTATATAACGGAACTTTAATTCAGTATTACCTAAATGGTCAGACAGATGGTAGTCAATCTTTAGTTGCGTCTATACCAACTAATGCTCTTGATTTATTTATTGGGCAAAATAATTTTGGTAGCGAGCGATTTAAAGGAGTTGTAGATGATGTTCTTATATATGACGAAGCATTAACAGCAACAGAAATATTAAACAACTATAACGTAGGGTTACCTACACACTCATAAGTTATGCAAGGAAATATATTTTTATGCCTTAATGAGGCAACGTACAAAGGGTTAATACCTAAAGAACTAGAAGGACAATATGCTCGTCAAGTTTACGATATAGAAGGTGATTTAGTTGAAATATTACCTACAACATTTGAAGAATTGGCTTCTGACAATAGAGTTAAGTTTGGGAATGTTATAGAACTTATAATATCTAAAGCTAAATATTATGTAATTGAACTAGATTGCTCTTGGTTGGGCGGTGAAGTTTCTGCTTTATTAGACTTAGGTTCAAAACTAACGTACCCCAACAATTGCTTAATGACAAATGCAGAAGTAATAAAGTTAATTAGAGATAATCAACTTGAAATAAAATAGTATGTGGAATATATCAGCAACATTTAACTTCACAAACATAAAATATGTATGGACAGTAAAAGAAAAGCCTCAGCATTAAAAAGAGCAGGTGTATCAGGTCTTAATAAACCTAAACGAACACCAAGTCATCCAAAGAAATCACATATTGTTGTAACGAATTGTAATAATAAAGTAAAGACAATACGGTTTGGTGAGCAAGGTGCAAGTACTGCAGGAGCTCCAAAGAAAGGTGAAGGTTCAAAGATGAGTGCAAAGAGACGTTCGTTTAAAGCTCGGCACGCAAAAAACATAGCTAAAGGTAAATGCTCTGCTGCATATTGGGCTGACAAAGAAAAATGGTAATTATGAAAAAGGTAATTAGACAGTGGTTAGAAGCAATGATAAGCATAGTAAAAGATGGATAAGGACGTTATAAAAAACATGGCAGTAAACGGAGCTGCTATAGGTATGAGTTTTACAGAATTAGAGCAAGTATTAAGACTTGCAGCTTTAGTTATAGGTCTTGCTTATACAATTTATAATTTTCATGTAGCATATAAAAAAAATGAGAGTAAGTAAGAACTTTTTATTGTCTGAACTAATAGGAAGTAGTACAGCTAAAAGATTAGATATAGATAATGAACCTACCAAAAAACACTTACGTAACTTGCAACGTACTGTTGATTTACTTTTACAGCCTCTTCGTGATGCTGTTGGTCCTATTCGGGTTAGTAGTGGTTATCGTTCCAAAGCACTTAATCGAGCAATTGGTGGTAGTTCTAAATCGCAACATTGCAAGGCTGAAGCTTTGGATTTGCAATATTGGGAAGACGGAATAATGAACAATAAGGTTATCTATGATTGGATTATAAAATCAGATATAGAGTTTGACCAAATGATAAACGAGTTTGATTTTTCTTGGATACATATATCTCTAGCAAAGAAAAAAAATAGAAAACAAGTACTTGAAGCGTTTAAAGACGAGGAAGGAGATACTAAATACAGATACGCAGATGATTAAGAATTTAATAGGAAAGCTAATCGGTCAAGCTTCAGAGATTATAGACGAAGTTGTTACAACAGATGAAGAAAGAGAGCAGCTTAAAAAGCAATTTAAAGAAGTTGTACAGAATCACGAAAGGGATATGTACGCTATTGAGGTTGAAGATAGAAAAAGTGCTAGAGTACTTTTCAAAGACGATAGTTATATACAGAAGATACTAGCAATAATATTCACATCGGCTTACTTTTTTTTATCGTACACGATGTTTGAGTATTTCGTTATGAATACAATAGAATTATCTGATTACGAGATAGGATTTATAAGCACGGTATTTGGAGCTATGTCAAGTAAGGTCAATACAATAGTTGATTTTTTCTTTGGAGGTTCATCTAAGAAATAATTACCTATATTTGTAGGAAACTAAATCTAATCAAATGGCAAATTTAACAAACGAGGAGTTAGAGACTCTTCAAGGTTCATTAAAAGAATTTAATAAGTGCAAGATGCAATTAGGTGAAACAGTCCTTCAGCAACAAGCTCTTATAAGTAAGATGGCGGGTCTTCGTGAGGAGTCTGCAGAGCAAGAAAGAAAGTTAATAGATAAATACGGTAAGGATTCTGTTATCAATATTGAGACGGGAGAAATAAAGCCACCTGAAGAAAAATAAGCTATGCCAAAGATAAGTTCATATACAACAACAGCACCTTCGTTAACAGATAAGTTAATCGGTACAGATACTACTGACAACTCAGCTACAAAAAACTTCTCTGTAAGTAGTGTGTTAGAATTAGGTAACCCTAATAGTTTCAACTTAGTACTTGAGTCTAATACAGGAGGCGATTCCCAACTTGCAAGTGCTAGAAATACAGCGACTACAATATTGTTAGGTGATGCAAAATCAGGAACAGGAGTTGCTCTTGATAGTGCAGGAGACATAACTTTTTCAACTGAAGGTAAGTATTACGTGCAGTTATTAGTAAGTTCAGGCTCTGTAAGTAATTCTACAACTAACACTGTATCATCAATTTACTTTAATTCATTTAAAAATGGTACTGAGTATGGTGATGCAATAGAAGATTCATTAGCTTTAGTAGTCGGACAGGTTCCTACAACAGAAGGGTTGTCAATTAATATTATATTAAATGCTGCAATAAATGATGTGCTAAATTTTAAGTTTTCAGTAGACAGTTTAATAATGGGACTTACTTTTCAAGCTAGTACAGTTGGGTCTGTAAGGGCTGCCGCTATAAAAATTTATAAAATCTAATGGATATTCGTAAAATATCCGTAGGTCCGGACTACAAGTCGGGTGCTATGCACTACATTGTAGGTCAGGACATTTTAGGAGCGTCACATAATATACATCTAATTCAGTACGACAAAGGAACCTTGTCTTATAAGATTTGGATTCAACGTGAGGATGTTATAGTTTTGTGGAAGGAGTTTAACTCTAATATGCCAATTTCAATCGAATACAATATAAACTTCTAGTATGAGTAAAGATAAAGAGTGTAAATGTGGTGAAAACTGCAAGTGTACAGAAATGGATAATTGGCTAAATGATTTAGAGTCTAAGGAGCAACCGAAAGCTTGCAATATAGATGACGATGATTGTGAAGCTTGTGGTTCATAATGAAGTCTCCTTTTAATTTTATAGTAAGACCTATTGAGGGTAAACGATACAACAACACTAAGACTATTGGTGGGATGGAATTTATCGTTAACACCTCGGAAGAAGAACATAAGTTTTCTAATAGGCAAGCCACAGTAGTAGAAACTCCTGTAGGGTATGATGGTCCTATAAATATAGGCGATATACTTTTAGTTCACCATAACGTATTTAAGTTTTACAACGATATGAAGGGTAGACGTAAGAGTGGTAAAAGTTACTTTAAGGATGATTTATTCTTTGTAGATAGTGACCAATTCTATCTATATAAAAGAGATGGGAATTGGCATAGCCACGATAGGTTCTGTTTTGTTAAGCCTATAGATACGTTAGATAGCTTTATAGATAAGTCTTGTAAGTACGAACCACTTATGGGGGATATGGCTTACCCAAACGAGTACCTTAAATCACAAGGTATTAATAAAGGTGATAGGATATATTTTACTCCTGATAGCGAATATGAGTTTACAATTGATGATGAGGTATTGTACAGAGTGTTTGACCATCAGATAACTATGAAGGCGTAGTATGGATTCTACAGAGTTAAGGAAAGAAATTATAGAAGCAGGTTATAAAGCTGTTAAGCAATTAATTAAAGTTGCTAAAGAAGAGATTATAAAGCCTGACCCTGAGGATGAGTTGGCTGCAGATAAGTTAAAGAATGCAGCAGCCTCTAAGAAACTATCTATATTTGATGCGTTTGAAATTCTTAAGCGTATTGATACTGAAAAAGATAACATTAAATTAGAGTCTCAAGGACCTAATAGAACTGATACCAAACAAGGATTTGCAGAACGAAGGTCAAAATAGTTTATGCCGTATAGTACCTGACTATATCCCTAAAGGACCACTATCTAAAAAGAATAGTAGTCACAGTTGGCTGTATGGTTATAACGAGAAATACGACTTTATAAATATATCTAAGACCGGACAGGTTGGCGATATAGTAGAAATATCAGGAGTTAAAATAGGTTTACCTAAAAGACCTGAGTTAACACCTCAGAGACACACTACAAAATCTCTTCAGTATTGGGAGCGTGAGGAGTTACCTAAAGAGCTTCAAAAAATATCATCTATATTTCAATGGAACGAAATGCCTACCAACTTTAAAGATAGGTGGGTTGATTACATTGAGTCTGAGTTTGATAGAAGGGAAGAAGGATATTGGTTTATGAATAAAGGAGAGCCTACGTACATTACGGGTTCTCACTATATGTATCTTCAGTGGACAAGTATTGATGTGGGATACCCCGACTATCGTGAGGCTAACAGAGTATTCTTTATATTTTGGGAAGCTTGCAAGTCTGATAAGCGTTCATTTGGAATGACTTATCTAAAGATTAGACGTTCAGGTTTTTCTTTTATGGGCTCTTCAGAGGCTGTAAACTCAGGAACATTAGCAAAAGACGCAAGGGTAGGTATACTATCTAAGACGGGTTCTGATGCTAAAAAGATGTTTACGGATAAGGTTGTACCAATATCAAATAGGCTACCATTTTTCTTTAAACCTATACAAGATGGTATGGATAAACCTAAGACTGAATTAGCTTTTAGGATTCCTGCATCTAAGATTACAAAAAAGAATATGCACGAGGTTGCAGTTGATGAACTTGAAGGGTTAGATACCACGATAGATTGGAAAAACACGGACGATAACTCGTATGATGGTGAGAAGTTGTTACTTCTTGTACACGATGAGAGTGGTAAGTGGATTAAACCAAACAATATATTAAACAATTGGCGTGTTACTAAGACTTGTTTGCGTTTAGGTAGTAAGATAATAGGTAAGTGTATGATGGGTTCAACATCAAACGCACTATCAAAGGGTGGTAGTAACTACAAGAAGTTATACGAAGATTCAGATGTAAATAATAGAAACGCTAACGGTCAAACTAAAAGCGGTATGTATTCTTTATTTATACCAATGGAGTGGAATATGGAAGGGTTCATAGACAAGCACGGTATGCCTGTCTTAACTAAGCCGACTAAATCCATACTAGGAGTAGATGATGAAATTATTTCTAATGGGGCTATAGATTATTGGAATGCAGAAGTTGATTCTCTTAAAAGTGATGCTGATGCGTTGAATGAATTTTACAGACAGTTCCCACGTACAGAATCACACGCATTTAGAGATGAAAGCAAGTCTTCATTGTTTAATCTTACTAAGATATATCAACAGATTGATTATAACGATTCAATGATAAAAGAACACCACGTTACGCAGGGTTCATTTCATTGGAAGGACGGGCAAAAAGATACAGAGGTTATATTTAGCCCCGATATAAGAGGTAGGTTTTTAGTAAGTTGGGTTCCTAACAAGTCCTTACAGAACAATATAATAACTAAAAAGGGAATGAAGTATCCCGGAAATGAGCACATAGGTTCTTTTGGATGTGACTCATATGATATATCAGGAACGGTTGGTGGTAAAGGCTCTAATGGTTCTTTGCACGGTCTTACTAAATTTAATATGGATGATGCTCCTAGTAGTGAATTTTTCTTGGAGTATATAGCTAGACCGCAGACTGCTGAGATATTCTTTGAGGAGGTTCTTATGGCGTGTGTATTCTATGGTATGCCAATACTTTGTGAGAACAATAAGCCACGTTTGCTATACCACTTTAAGAATAGAGGTTATAGAGGTTACTCTATGAATAGACCTGACAAGCAGTTTAATAAATTATCTAAGACTGAAAAAGAGTTGGGAGGAATACCTAACTCATCTGAAGATGTTAAGCAATCACACGCTTCAGCTATTGAGTCTTACATAGAAAAGCATATAGGGTTAGATATGAGTGGTGCTTACAGGGATTCTGATGATATGGGCACTATGCCTTTTCCAAAAACCCTAGAAGATTGGGCAAGGTTTGATATTAACAACAGAACTAAGTTTGATGCTTCTATAAGTTCAGGGCTAGCTATAATGGCAAATCAAAAGCATACCTACCTTCCGGAGCAAAAACAGTCAAAAATTAGTATTACCTTTGGCAAGTATAACAACAAGGGGTCAATCAGTGAATTATTAAGATAGATGAAAGAGGTAAATATAAATATTGCGTCAGCAGGTTTTCCAAGTCAATTTGTATCTGATGCTGAAAAAGCTTCAGAAGAATTTGGATTACAGATAGGTCAAGCTATTCAGTATGAATGGTTTAAAAAAGATTCTAACAACTGTAAGTTTTACGACCAACAGAGAGACTTTAGAAGACTACGTCTATACGCTAGAGGTGAGCAATCTATTGCTAAATATAAAAACGAGTTAGCTGTTGATGGAGATTTATCATACCTTAATTTAGATTGGACTCCCGTTCCTATACTACCTAAGTTTGTTGACATAGTAGTTAACGGTATGTCGGGTAGATTATTTAAGGTAAATGCTTACGCTGAAGATTCTATGTCTCTATCTAAGAGAAGTAAGTATCAGGATATGATACAGGGTCAGATGGCAGCTAAGGAAGTTCTTACAACCATACAGGATAATACAGGGATGAATCCATTTACTATGGACCCTAATGACTTACCTGAAAATGACGAGGAACTTTCGCTTTATATGAACTTAAACTATAAGCCTGCAATTGAAATAGCTGAAGAAGAAGCTATTAATACATTGTTTGCTTCTAATAAATATATAGACCTACGTAAAAGGTTTGACTACGACCTTACTGTTTTGGGTATAGGTGTAGCAAAGCACGAGTTTTTACCGGGTTCAGGCGTAAAAATTAGCTACGTAGACCCTGCAAATGTAGTATACAGTTATACCGAAGACCCTCACTTTAAAGATTGTTTTTATTGGGGAGAGATTAAGACATTACCTATAGTAGAGCTAATGAAGATTGACCCTTCATTAACAAATGAAGACTTAGAAAAAATATCAAAGTACAGTCAGAGTTGGTACGACTACTATAACTCAGCTCAGATGTTCCAAGATAATATATTTTCTAGAGACTCAGCTACACTTTTATACTTTAATTATAAGACCACGAAAAAGATTGTATACAAAAAGAAGGTATATGATAATGGTGGTTCAAAGATGATTGAGAAGGATGACCAATTTAATCCACCACAAGAGATGATGGATGATGGTAACTTTGTAAAGGTTGAGAAGACAATTGATGTGTGGTACGATGGCGTTATGGTTATGGGTACTAACATTATACTTAAGTGGGAATTAGCTGAGAACATGGTTCGTCCTAAATCAGCTAGTCAGTATGCTATACCAAACTATGTAGCTGTTGCACCAAGAATGTATAAGGGAGTGATTGAATCATTAGTAAGAAGGATGATTCCTTTTGCTGATTTAATTCAGATGACACACTTAAAGCTGCAGCAAGTTATATCTAAGGTTGTTCCGGATGGTGTGTTTATAGATGCGGATGGGTTAAATGATGTAGACTTAGGTACAGGAAACGCTTACAACCCTGAAGACGCTTTAAGATTATACTTCCAAACAGGTAGTGTAATTGGTAGAAGCTATACTCAGGAAGGTGATTACAATCAAGGTAAAGTTCCTATCACTCAGTTGACATCAAGCTCAGGAGCTAGTAAGACTCAAATGCTTATTGGTAACTATAATCATTACTTAGGAATGATACGTGCTGTAACAGGCTTAAATGAGGCTAGAGACGGCTCTACACCTGACCCTAATTCTTTAGTTGGTGTAAATAAGTTGGCTGCATTAAATTCTAATACTGCTACAAGACATATACTTGACGCAAGTTTATTTATATACAGAAGTTTAGCTGAAGCTTTAACGTACAGAATATCTGACATTTTGCAGTACGCTGATTTTAAAGATGAGTTTGCTAATCAGATAGGGAAATATAATGTATCAATACTTCAAGACATTAACGACTTATATATATATGACTTTGGAATATTTATAGAGGTTTCACCTGATGAAGAAGAAAAATCACAGCTAGAGCAGAACATACAAATGGCTCTTTCTAAGGGTGATATAAATTTAGAGGATGCAATTGATATTAGAGAACTTAGAAATCTTAAGGTTGCTAATCAGCTACTTAAAGTTAAACGTATTAAGAAGCAAGAGCGAGACGAGAAGATGGCTATGCAACAGCAAGCTGTCACGGCTCAACAACAAATTAAGTCTCAACAAATGGCAGCTCAAACAGCTATGCAGAAGATACAGGCTGAGACTCAAGCCAAGATGCAGATTAAGCAAGCAGAGGTTGCTTTTGATATTGAGAGAATGAATAACGAAGCTCAACTAAAGTCTGTTCTTATGGATAAGGAATTTGACTTTAATATGCGTTTAAGAGATATATCAGAAAACGCTCTACAGAGCCGAGAGAATCAACGTGAAGACGCTAAGAGTTCTCGTATAAGTCAGCAGAATACAGAACAAAGTAAATTAATAACTCAAAGAAAAAACAATCTTCCTCCTCAAACATTTGAGTCAAACGAGGATAGTTTAGATGGTTTTGATTTGTCTGAATTTTCACCTAGATAATATGGCGGCAAACGGAAGAACTAAAAAAAGCAAAAAGATATGCCCTTCAGGGATTGCTTGGGCTAAAAGAACATTTGATAGATACCCATCAGCATATGCAAATATGGCTGCAAGTAAATACTGTAAAGACCCTAACTACGCTAAAAGCTCTAAAAAATAAAACTATGGCATTTAAGATACATATGATGTATAAAGGTAAGCAAGCTATTAAAGCTCTTACAAATAAAGACCACTTATCTTTAAAGAAAAGAGGTTTTTCACATACAAAACCTAAGCCAAAAGCAAAGCCAAAATATTAATGGGTGCGTTAAAGAAGTGGAGAGACGAGAAGTGGGTTCGTATTAGCACTGATGGCTCTATTAAGGGAGCTTGTGGAACTAGTAAGAATAAGAATAATCCTGACCGTTGCTTACCGTTAGCTAAAGCTAATAGTATGTCTAAATCTGAGAGAGCTGCAACAGCTAAAAAGAAAAAGAAAAGTGGTAGAACTAAGCAATTTGTATCTAACACCAAGGCAGGCAAGGTTACATCTAGGTTTGCTTAAATCGTATTAATTAATTGTTTAACTTTGCATAAAATCAAATCAAATGGATATTAAAGTAAGAGCACTCGATGATGTAGGTGAAAAATCTACAGCACAGGTTGAAGAAGAATTACTTCAGAAGCACGAAGATAAATTCGAAGACTCAACAAGTAATGGACAGGTTGTAGTCGAGCAACCACAAGAAGAGGTACAAGGGCTAACCGAAGACCAAGTTCTTTCACATATTAAAGAAAGATACAATAAGGAGTTTACATCAATGGATGATATCTTTGAAGAGCGAGAGACTCAAGAAGAATTACCTGAAGATGTAGCAGCTTATTTTAAGTATAAAAAAGAAACAGGTCGAAGCATAAATGAATATGTTGAATTACAACGTAATTACGATGATGCAAATCCTGAGTCTTTGCTACGAGATTATCTTAAAACTACGGAGACTGCTCTAGACGATGACGATATACAGTCATTAATGGATGAGTACTCCTACGATGAAGACTTGGATGAAGAGTCACAGATTAAGAAAATTAAAGTAGCAAAGAAAAAAGCTATTGCTAAGGCTAAGAATTATTTCACAGAGCAACAAGAAATGTATAAGCAACCACTTGAGTCAAGGGGTAGTGGTGTTTCGGAAGGCGAAAAGGAGCAATACGAAAGCTATAAGCAATATTTAAACGAAGCGGCAACGCAAAAAGAGGAAACTAAAAGAAGGTCTGAGTGGTTTACACAAAAGACTGAAGAGGTATTTAACAATGATTTCAAAGGTTTTGATTTCAAGATTGGAGAAGACCAAATCACTTTTAGTCCCGGTAACGCAGAAGAAACTAAGAAGTTACACCAATCACCTATGACTTTTGTTAACAAGTATTTAGATGATAGTGGCTTAATGAAAGATGCTGCAGGTTACCATAAAGCGTTAGCGGCTGCAATGAACCCTGATAAGTTTGCTCAATATTTTTATGAGCAGGGTAAGTCGAATGCAACAGAGGATGTAATGAGGAAGACTAAGAACATTAATATGACAACTCGTAACACACCTGAAGTATCGTCTAAATCAGGAACACAGTTTAAGTCTTTAGGAAACGACTCAGGTCGTGGTTTAAAGATTAGAAGTATTAAAAGAAAATAATCTTAAAAATTAGAAAAAATGGCAGGTTCAGTAAATGGAACTCCGGGATTTGACTTACAGCCAAGTTCGGAACAGGTTGCTTTAAGTAGCAACTATATTACAAATTTTGATTTCTTAAATCAGTATCTACCTGATACTTACGAGAAAGAATTTGAGCGTTATGGTAATCGTACCGTAGCATCTTTTTTACGTCTAGTTGGTGCAGAGATGCCTTCTAACTCTGACCTTATCAAATGGGCAGAACAAGGACGTTTACATTCTAAGTACACTAAGTGTACCGTTAATTCAGCAGGTGCAGCAACTAAAGCTACTTGGGATGTAGATTTAACTATACCGGGTGAAGTATCTTCTACAGTTGCAGTTCGTAAAGGGCAAACTGTTATGTTGACTAAAAACAATGGTGGTGCAAACTTTAAAGCTTTAGTTACTAAAAGTGGTACGGCAGATGATTTAACAGCATCACAAGTTGAGTTAGCGTATTACACGCTTTTACCTGATGGTGTTGTAGGTGATGAATACACTATGTTTGTGTACGGTTCAGAATTTAAGAAAGGAACTGCGGGAATGGAAGGTTCTTTAGAGGCTGAAGATGTATTCTTTGAGAATAAGCCAATTATCCTTAAAGACCGTTACGCAGTATCAGGTTCTGATATGGCTCAAATTGGTTGGGTTGAAGTAACAACTGAGAATGGTGCAACAGGATACCTTTGGTACTTGAAATCAGAGCACGAGACTCGTTTACGTTTTGATGATTACCTAGAAACAGCTATGTTAGAAGCAGTTCCTGCAGTAACAAACTCAGGTGCAGCAGCAGAATTAGGTGTTACAGGAAACGCTAACACAGGTGCAGGTTCAGAAGGTGTATTCTATGTTGTAAACAACAGAGGTAATGTATGGTCAGGTGGTAACCCTAATGTATTAGGTGACTTTGATTCAATTATTCAACGTCTTGATAAGCAAGGTTCTATTGAGGAAAACGTAATATTCGTTGACCGTCAGTTTGGATTTGATATAGATGATATGTTAGCAGCACAAAACTCTTACGGAGCAGGTGGTACTTCATACGGTCTATTTGACAATGACGAAGAGATGGCATTGAACTTAGGATTTACAGGATTCCGTAGAGGTTATGACTTCTACAAGTCTGATTGGAAGTACTTGAATGACCCAACTATGCGTGGTGGTTTACCAACAGGTGCAGGTTCAGGTAGAATCAATGGACTTTTAGTTCCTGCAGGTTCAACATCTGTATATGACCAAATCTTAGGTAAGAACGCTAAGCGTCCTTTCTTACACGTTCGTTACAGAGCTTCAGAAACTGAAGACAGACGTTACAAGACTTGGATTACAGGTTCAGCAGGTGGTGCACAGACTTCATCTTTAGATGCAATGGAGGTTAACTTCTTGTCTGAAAGAGCTGTATGTACATTAGGTGCAAATAACTTCTTCTTATTCCAAGAGTAGTATATTATTAAAAGGAGTTCGTTAATTCGGACTCCTTTTATTTTTTTTAAATTAAAATTAAATTAAAATCAAATGAAAAAAACAGTAGAGTACGTAGATAAGCAGTACAAGTTATTAGGTCAAGAAGCTCCTATATCTTTTATGCTTTCATCAAGAAATTCAAGAAGATTCCCATTACTATGGTTTGATGAGGAGAAGGGAGAACAGAGAGCTCTTCGATACGCAAGAAACCAAAATAGTCCGTTTGAGGACGAGCAAGATGGAAACGCAATACTAGAGCCAATCGTATTTGAGGATGGGTTCTTAATGGTTCCAAAAAGCAATCAATCATTACAAAAATTTTTAGACTTACACCCTGCAAAGGATGTTAAGTATTCTGTTATTGATGACGCTAAAGAAGCGGCTGAGGTAGTTGAAGACCTTAATATACAGGTAGACGCTTTAATAGCAGCACGTGAGCTTACAATAGACCAAGTTGAGGCTATCACTCGTGTAGCATTTGGTACTGACCCAAGTTCAGTAACTTCAACAGAGTTACGTAGAGACATTCTTTTATTTGCTCAAAGAGAGCCACAAGGTTTTCTTAATATATTAGGTGATGCTACGCTTATGATTGACTCATTAGTTCAGTTATTCTTTGATAAGGGTATATTAACTTTTAGAAAAAACAAGAAAGAAGTATTCTTTAATACTCCGACTAATAAGAAACGAATGCTAACCATTCCGTTTGGTGAGGACCCACTGTATGTGGTATCGTCTTACCTTCAGAGTGATGAAGGTATTGAGATTCTAGAGTTTTTAGAGAAAGTCGCAGAGACTAAGTAGTAAAATAAGGAGGCTGAAAAGCTTCCTTTTTTTTTGCTATATTTGTATAATTATTAATCATCTAATTTTTAAACGATGGAAAAATATTTAAAAATACCTGCATCTTCAAGAACTCAATTAGTCTCTTGTTCAAATGTAGCTCACGTATACTCTGCAAGTGCAACAGCAACTTCAACTAGAGTAGATTACACTGACGGTACAACTGCGACAATAGCTCACGCTGCGGCAGTTGCTTTTGATGTAAGAGATGCTTTATCTAATGCTATGATAGCAGCAAGACAAACTTCTTGGACTCAAGTAGAATTTTTAGTAGATATGCCAAAAGTGGCATCAGCAATAACATTAGCATAAACTTACGGAAATGGAAAAATTTATAAAATTAGCTGTTACAGGCTCAGGGATTGAGACATTAAGTTTGTCTAATGTAAAAATGATTATTGGTAACGGAACTACAAGTACAATTGTTTATTATCTTGGTGGAGCGATAGCTACTTTAACTACTCCTACTGATGCTTCTTTTTTATTAGAGAGTCAACTACAGAACGCTATGGTTAATTTATATCAAAAGGCGTGGACAAATAATCAAGATACTATTACACCGGCTGTAGCAGTAACTGAAATCGTAGTATCATAAGCTTATGGCAAAATATTTAGGAATACCCATAGCATTAACAAGCGGGACTAGTGATGGTTCTTCAGCTTTTAATGATGTATTGTATAATACTACTACAGATGCATTCGATGGTATTAAGGTAGGTGATATTGTTGTAAATACAACGACAATGGCTCAGGCTACTGTTACTACACTTGCAGATATTGGTGAAGGTGTATTACGTATATCTAGTAATATATTCTCAGTTGTATCTCAAGGGTACTCAATATTCTCTCCTAACGATGACACTCGTGGAAACGTGTTGATGTCTATAGAGGGGTATATTGCAGCTAGAGATATTGTAGGAGTACTTAGTGTTGATTTTTCACACGGATATAGTGCTAACACACAACAGTACACTCCAATAGGAACTCCTGTTACAGATTCTTTTTTAACTAAACTATATCTACGTTGGTTAGAGAGGTTATTAGTAACTAACGCTACTAGTAACCGATTAGATATACCACTAAATGAGTTTTTTAATAACTCAAGCAATGTTTCTTATTATATTAAAACTATAAACCTTTCTTAATATGGCAAAGTTTTTAAAATTTAAAGCTTCTCAAACAGGCGAAGGTGAAAGAGATTTATTGGTAGGTATAGATAACTTAGCAGCTATTGAAATTGGTGTAAATAGTATTACATTAACGTATGGTAAGTCTTCTTTTAATGCTGATATTTTAAATTTATTTTATTTAGATACTAGTTTAACTTCTCCTCAGCAAATGAGGAACTTTTTTCAAGACAAAATGATAGAGGCACAGAATGCAAATGCAACGTCTCTTGTTCTTAATATAACTCCTCCTATAGAGATAACAAACTACAATGTAAATTAGTAACATTATAATTAAACTACTAAAGAGCCTTTTTATAGGGCTCTTTTTTTTTGCGTATATTTGTAAAAAGATTTTAAGATGATAGATGCAGTAAGAAATACAGTCCTTGCTATACTTAATAAGAATAACTACGGATACCTTTCACCATCAGACTTTAACCTGTATGCCCAACAAGCTCAGTTAGAGATATTTGAGGATTACTTTTACCAATATAACACACAGCTTAACCTAGAGAATGCTCGTAGGTCAGGAACTGACTATGCGGATATATCAAAAGGTATACTTGAGGTGATTGACTTGTTTTCAAAGACAGCAACACTAGCTCAGACTGCAGACGCAGATAACACCTATACAATGCCTTCTGATTATTATTTAATTAATAAAGTTATTTATAAAGGTTTAGAGGTTGAACGTGTGAATCAAAGCAAGATTACTATGCTTTTAAATTCAATGATTACAGCACCAAGTATAGATTTTCCTGCGTACACAACAGAAGGTTCTATAATGACCGTGTATCCTGCTACAATTACAGGAGTTGAAGATATATCATCTCAGTACGTGCGATACCCACTAACACCTAAATGGACTTACAATATAGCATTAGAAGCACAAGGTCCTGTATTTAATCAGTCTAGTTTAGATTACCAAGACTTTGAGTTACCACTTGATAACTTAAATGATTTGGTGAATAAGATATGTCAGTACGCAGGTGTTGAAATACGTGAGGCTGCGGTGGTACAATTTGCACAAGGTCAAGAAACACAAAATAATACACAACAATAATGGCATATATATCTCAGTATCAGTACTACGAAA
>Ga0075446_10000518_pt1 | contig 15670 bp, 17 predicted proteins | sample CoawatmetaG05DNA_FD_71590 | JGI IMG/M metagenome (GOLD analysis project Ga0075446, IMG submission 71590) | Marine microbial communities from the West Antarctic Peninsula - Coastal water metaG058-DNA | ecosystem: Environmental > Aquatic > Marine > Coastal | place: Atlantic Ocean: West Antarctic... | reverse complement strand
GCTGGTCTTGTAATAAATAGACAGGCCGCTGCTGAAAAGCTAAGCGCTGGTTTGGCTGGGCTTAGCGGCCTTAAAACCCCCGTTGTTACTGAAGGCCTATCGCATGTTTATTATGTTTACGGGTTGGTCATCGATGTTAAAAAGTTGGGTGTTACTCGTGATCACGTATTAGAAGCTCTGGCCGCTGAAGGTATTGAGGGGCTTATGCCGGGTTATACGAATATTCATCTTTTGCCAATGTATCAACATAAGCAGGCTTATGGTTCATTAGGGTTTCCCTGGAAATCCGATATATGCCATAGAGATGTAGATTATAATGAAGGAATTTGTCCAGTAGCTGAATTGCTTCACAGAGAGACATTTTTAGGTTTGGAAATGTGCCTTTATGATTATGATGATTCTGACATTGATTTGTTAGTGGGAGCTTTTAGAAAGGTTTGGTTGAATTTATCTGAAGGCCAGACTATTGATTGGAGAAAGGAATAAATGACTAATACTCCACTTAAAATATATCGAGAGCGCCTGTTTAGTCGATTTATTTATAGGCACAATCGTATTTTATATTTTAAAGTGAATGTATATGTCTAATAGCGATCTAAAAACACTGTCCATGAACGAACTTGCTACTTGGTCTTCTTGGCCTGCTCGGCTTTTGTCTATTGATTCTTTCAAAATTAGGCATAAGAGTCCCAAGTCGGTTATTCGGGAGTTTGGCGATGATAAGTGGGGGTCGTTGTTGAGTTATTTTTCTGATGTATCTTCGTTTAAGTTATCTGATGTTCAAGCTATGGAGCAAGACCTAGATGAATTGATTCCATGTTTTGAGCGGGATGTGGGATTTTACCTTGCTCAAGTAAGGGAGGCTGGTGCTCAGCAGATAGACATTTATCGGAATGCACTAACTCCACACGTTGCTGGAGCTAGCTGTTTAGTTGAGCTTGGCGCGGGGTATGGCTCCAAATTATTTGAACTCTCGGATATAGCGCCTTTAAATAAACTTCCTTTGTATGCGGCTGAGTATACGCAGTCAGGTTGCGATTTAACAAAACTTATTGCTCAGAGAGTAAATAAACAGGTCCATATTGGGCGGTGTGATTTTAATACGTTAGATCTTTTTGGGCTGGAAATACCTGAAAACGCCATCATATTTACGTCATACTCTGTTCACTATGTGCCTGAGCTAAGGGAGGAATTTGTAAACTTTATTCTTCAGTTTAAGCCTAAGGCGATAGTTCATTTTGAACCTTGCTATGAATACTATGATAACCAAACGTTACATGGTCTCATGTGTAAACGTTATATGGAACTTAACGGATATACTAAAAACATTGCCTCTAATATTGAAGCAGGTTGTCTAAAGATAGGTGCCAAGTTTCGATCAGATCGTAATGTTTTTGGCTCTAATCCTTTTTTACCTCTATCGATAATACAGTGGGTGCCTCAATATTAAAATGTGGCACTGAAACTATTTAAATAGTAGAAATCATCAAGTAATTTTTAAATATAATTAAATTTAAATGCGAGTGTTTATGTCGAAAATATTCTTGGAGGATCGCATTATTACGAACCGAACCGAACCGAAAGTAGTAACCTCAAAATGCAAATAAAACGACATCTTGTTACAACGGCTGATGAACGTACTTGGAAGTTTGACTCTCCTGTTCTTTTTCTTGGCGAATGGTGTCGGCTTTATGATCGTAATGCTGTTTGGGATAAAATGGATGCGGAAGTTGCAGAGCCATTCGCATCAGAAACTGATAAAAAATCAAATGACGTTAGTTATGTGAAGGTTCTAACTGATGAGTTGTTGATTGAGCTAGCTTTAGCACTGAACGCTTTTCACGATACAAATCACTTGCCTCGCTACTGGAATATATTGCTTGGGCATTGGTTGCAGTACTATGTTAACGTCTGTTTCAATCGATATTTTACTATTAATCAGGCCTTAATAAACTATAAAATAACTAGCACAACAACCTTTGATATGGCCGGGTATAGCCTCGCCACGACAGATTCATCAAGCTTTATACGAGCTTGCAGAAATGATATCTGGAATAACGTGCTTTATGGACGAGTCCTTCAACACATGGACTGTAAGGGTGTAGAATTGGACTTAGTGCACATTAAAAATAAAGGAAGTCTCAAACAAAAGACAAGTATTCAACGGACCGTTAAAGCTATCGTGCGTAATATTTTGGCTCGACTTAGTAAGGATGACGATGCATTCATAATTAGTAGCTATTTGCCAAAATGGCAGGAAATAAAACTACAGCTTGCATTATGGCAATGTCCACAATTTTGGCAAAGTCCTGCCTTAAATGTAGTCTTAATTGACACCTTAATGCGCCGAAAATTCACAGTCAATAGTGCGAACCATAGAGGTTTCGAGAAATTCGTTCGCGACCTACTGCCTGATTTGATCCCTGCTTGTTACTTGGAGGGTTACGCTGATTTGGGTCAGCAGGTAGGATCCTTAAAATGGCCAAGTAACCCAAAGTTCATTTTCACATCTAACAATTTTGATACGGATGAGATTTTTAAAGCTTGGGTTGGGCTTAAGATCGAACAGGGAGTCCCATACTTTACAGGCCAACATGGCAACTATCAGGCTTATCCATCTCTTTTAAACGCTCCAGAGATGGTAAGTAGCGATAAGTTTTTTTCTTGGGGTTCGACTAACGGTAACGTCAAGAATATATCAGCTTTTGTTTTTAAAATAGCTAACCGACAAAGAGAAACTAAACCTAATGGTGGCCTACTGTTAATTGAGCTTCACGTGCCGCTACTATATGACTTGAATGATGAGTACTATAAGTTTGGTATTTACCAAGAACAGCAATTCCGATTTGTAGAAGCGCTACCCGAAAAAATAAAGCAAGAACTTACAGTGCGCCTTCATGGTTCCTGGAGGAGTATGCGCTGGTCAGATGATAAACGCTGGAGCGATCGTATGCCGTCAGTGCATTTAGAAACAGGGAAGGCTCCTATTCAAAAACTTATTGCGAAAAGTCGCCTAGTGGTGCACTCATACGATTCGACGGGGATTTTAGAGGGTTTGGCCTTGAATGTTCCGACCTTGTGCTTTTGGAATAATGGGCTAGATCATCTACTACCTAGTACAAAGCCTTATTATGAACTGCTTAGGGCGGCGGGAATACTTGCGGACTCTCCAGAACACGCGGCACTGCTTGTTGCACAGTATTGGGATAACATTGATGGATGGTGGGAGAGTGAACAAGTACAAAGTGCCAGGAGGGTATTCTGTGAGCAATATGCACGGATTGAGAAACATCCAGTACGGACGATGAAGCGATTGCTCACAGATGCTGTGACAACTCATAAATATAAAAGAGAGGTTTAATAATTGAGGTGCTTACTACTAACTGTGTGACTGATGTCAGTCATAATAATATAGATATTAATACAAATGATTGGAGATCTTTAAATTTAATGCTCCCACCATTTAATTTTCCGATTGAGCTGCTCTGGGAGGTGGATGACTGTACTCCGCCTCTTCCACCGATGAAATTATCGCTATGGTCAAGGGAGCAGGTCATTAGCGTCATGCCAGGGCTTCGAGACAGCTATCGATGAACAAAGCTATATGGTATCTGATCAAAGGTTTTTTCCAAAAATATTTTGGAATCTAATTTATCTCAGAGAATACCCCCTTCGTAAACATATAGAAAAAGCAATTAAAGATTTTCAGATTCATTCTCATGAGAAGTGGCTGGATGTGGGTTATGGTCTTAGACCATACGAGGATCCTGTCCCGCAGGGCTGTTATACTGGCGTGGATGTAGAATCAAGCGCTCGTAATTATACAATGAAGACAATTATACAAAAAAAGGATGAATATTGAATATTGCAATAGTTGGGGGTGGATTTTATGGCTGTCACATCGCAGAAATCCTCAAAAGGAAATACCTCTCACAAGTGAGCATAGATATTTTTGACCGCTCGGAGAGTTTAATGACCCGGGCTGCAACTAATAACCAATGTCGTTTGCATTTGGGGTTCCATTATCCCAGAAGTACCGAAACCATTCGTCAAACCATTCAGGGCTTCCATCAGTTCGTTGACAATTTTGGTGACTGTGTTGTATATCCTACGCAAAATTATTACGCTGTTCATCACGATGGGTACATTAATTTTGACGAGTATTTAAATGCCATGGACGAGCATGATCAGAAATATGAAATTGTAGGTTGCCACCCTCACCGTTTTTTCCGTGAGCCTAAGGATATTGCCGGTATCATTCGAGTTGATGAGGGGGTGATCTTTCTCGGTGACATGGCAAATAAATTGACAACTTGGTTGGAATCAAAGGTCCATATCCACTGTAACGCTCTTGTTAGTGTTATTGATGCTGAAAATGGATCGTTGATGGTCAATGACAAGCTTCACGATGGTTACGATGTCATCATCAACGCCACTTACACCGATACGAACTTAGGATTGCCTAAAGAAAAGTGCTTTGAACTCAAGTATGAAGTCACGGCAATAGCAATAATGGACGCACCCTTTGGTGACGATGTTGCGCTGACCATTATGGATGGTCCTTTTGTGTCTTTATATCCTGTAGGCCAAGGTAAAGCCTCGTTATCAAGTGTGACCCACACCCCGTTCCTTAAATGCTCCACTGTGGCTGATCTTGAAACCCAGTTGGCGAAGGTCAAAAAAAATGAGAATCGTCAAAGTGTTATTGAGGCTATTGTAAATCATGGAAACGAACTTTTGAATCTAGACTTGACTCATAAGGACGTTCAAGAGTTGTGGATCGCACCGAAGACCAAGATTTTGCACGATAGTTGTGACCAGCGATTGACAGAAATACGCACCCATGAAAAATTGATTTCGGTGTTATGTGGTAAGCTTGATGCGGTGTATCACATCACAGATCAAATTGTTGAAGTAATAGAAGAAAACAATTATCAAACATTTCCGGAGGTGGTTGACTTATGAAACGTCTAGTTGTTACCGGTTACAACTCATCTATTGCTATAGCATTGTTTGAATTAGTTGGACAGCACCAAGAGATTGAGATCGTACGCTGTGGGCGCTGCGAACAAGCTGATGTGATCTTTGATTTTTCTCAGCTTGACGATTGCCGCCGATTTACTTCTTTTGTAGAAGAAACAGCGCCGGACTATTTGTTTTTGAACCATGGATTGCTGGTCGGTGACAAGCTTAAAGATCACGACGACCAAGAGATTACTAAAGCATTGTGTGTCAATCTCGTCAGTATCGCTATGGTGTTGGAACGCTTGGTGTTGATTAATAAAATGCGTACAGTGGTGATGTCTTCTATTAGCGGTAAGGTCGGTTCCTATGATACCCTATATGGGGCCACTAAGGCTGGCGTTGATCTTCTCATAAAAAGTTTTGCTCCACAATTACCTTCAGACTCACGACTTAACGCTATTTCTCCGGGCATCATCGAAGACGCCGGAATGACTACTGTGCGCATCGATTTGGACGTCTTGGCGGCGAAAAAGAAAAAAACACCAACTCAAGTATTTTGCTCTTCAATGGAGGTAGCTCAGTTGTCTTATTATTTACTGTTTGAAGCCAAGAATTTGACTGGCGAGAACATAAATGTAAACGGTGCGATGTATGTCAGTTGATGGCAGTTTGTCTATCGTCATTTATACTGGGCATAGTGAATTAATTGGGGGAGATGTACATTATACTTTCGACTTGGTCAATAAATTGATTAATAGTGGTTATAAGGTCAAGATCCTCACTGATCACAATAAGCTTTTCTCTAAACGTGCCGACGCCTGGCTCAAAGTTCAACTACCCATCGAGTATCTCGATACCAGTCCAAAGCTTTTTAACCTGCATTTTTTTGAGCGGTTTTATGCCGATCTTGAGCAAATAAACAAACAACAAAAGTTGAGTGGATTGAAAAAAGTGATGTACAAGTTATTGGGTGTCAATATAGTCTCAAGGCAGTTACATTGGTATCTTAAAGTCCTCACACGTATGCTCACTATGACGTATATCAGGGATCATTTAAAGAATTTCTTGTTATTCACTGAAGTGATGAAAAATCCAGAGCACAGGGATGCGGTTTTCCATTTTAACAATGGTGGTTTCCCTGCTAAAGTTGCGGGTATTTGGGCCATATGGGCTGCCAAGCGTGCCGGTGTTAAACGAATTGTCATGACTGTGCATAACATAGCCGGTAAGCGAAGTTCACCTATTGATATAGTTTGTGATGCTATTGTCAGCAATTGCTGTGATTTAATCATCACTGCCTCAGATGCGGTAAAAAATGAATTATTGCGTAACCGAAAAATTCCGGCTCATTTATACCGAACCATACGCTGTGGCCTGGAAGATGCGCAGCCATTGGATGCTGTTGCGCGCCTAAGAAAACTCAACGAATTGGAGATAAACCCCAAGCAGCCAGTATTGTTGATCTCGGGAAATTACGAAGAAGAGAGAAAAGGGCATCGGCCGTTATTGCAGGCACTGGCGAAAGTCAAACAACAATTTCCTAATGTTTTGCTGCTAATAGTCGGTTCTGGCGGGGAAAAAAGAAAAGCCCTACTAGATAGTGAGATTGAGCAACTGGGCATTACAACAAACGTATGGTTCTTGGGTTATCGCACGGATATCTTGGAACTTAACTGCATCGCCAATATAAGCTTAACACCATCTACCGGCGTTGAGTCAATTCCGTATACCATCATTGAGGGAGCAAGAATGGGCACTCCAGTTATAACCACTACTATGGGCGGGTGCTCAGAAGCGGTGGTTGATGGCAAATCAGGTTTTGTGGTCAAGCCGGGGGATGTTAATATGTTGGCGGACAAAATTATTTCTTTGTTGGCTGATCCTGCGTTGCAAAAACGTATGGGAGAACAAGGTAGAGTAATGTTCCTGGAGCGCTTTTTGTTGGATAAAATTACCGAAGAGCACTTTAGCGTCTATGCTGGAAATTAGTAGGCTGCCCAAAGAAAGTTGGTTGATATTATTGGGTAATCCCCCCGATAAATAATGGAGGTCAAGAGTAAATTTTACGAAGGAGATTTACATGAAAAAATCACGTTATTCTGATAGTCAAATACTGGCTATCATCAAGCAGGCTGAAAGTGGCGTGCCCATTTCTGAACTTTGCAGAGAGCATGGAGTGAGCAGCACCTGATTCTACAAATGGCGAGCAAAGTATGGTGGTATGAAAGAGGTCGTCGAAGATGGTGTGACGGGTCTGGTGGTGGAAGTGGGTGATGACGTAGCTTTAGCAAGTGCAATAACGCGCCTAGTGTCTGATGCAGGTTTAAGATTACGTAAGGGTGAGGCGGCTTACCGTCGTTTTAATCAATTATTTACCTCGGAAAAAATGGCAGCTCAATATGATGACTTACTTAGTTAGGCATAGCCCATATATTTTCTTGTAATCAAACTTAATGGAGTTTTTATGAAAACAGTTATTCTTTGCGGTGGCCTAGGCACCCGCCTTTCCGAAGAAACCCAACTTCGTCCTAAACCTATGGTTGAAGTGGGCGGGCGGCCTATACTTTGGCATATTATGAAAATATACGAGCGCTTTGGCATGAATGACTTTGTGTTGGCGCTGGGTTACAAGGGCGAGTTCATTAAAGATTACTTTCTTAATTATCATCCACGCATGAGTGATTTAACTGTACATCTTAAGAGTGGTCAAGTGGATTATAGTAATCCGACTGCTGAGGATTGGCGCGTGTCATTGATTGATACTGGCGCTAGTACTATGACAGGTGGGCGCTTATTGCGTTTGAAGCCACAACTAGAATCTGGCGGTACATTTATGCTGACTTATGGTGATGGCGTTGCCGACGTGGATGTTGGGGCCTTACTTGCGTTTCATCGTAGCCATGGTCGACTAGCCACGGTTACGGCAGTGCGGCCTGTGGTGCGCTTTGGTGAGTTGACAGTTAAAAGTGAACAAGTGATTAATTTCCACGAAAAACCACAAGCTGCAGAAGGATGGATTAATGGTGGTTTCTTTGTGTTTGAGCCCGAAATCTTTGATTTTATTGAAGGGGATGCAACTTTGCTAGAACGTGAGCCATTGGAAAAAATTGCCCAAGCCGGTCAGTTGATGGCTTATCACCACTCTGGATACTGGCAATGTATGGATACCATACGCGATAAGCAGGCGTTAGAGGATTTATGGGCAACTGGCAAGGCACCGTGGCAAGAGTCGAACACATGATTTGTTTTGACAATATTTATCGCGGTCGTAGGGTGTTGGTAACTGGCCATACAGGGTTTAAGGGATCTTGGTTGGCGTTATGGATTAAGCATTTGGGTGCGGAAGTTGCGGGCTTCTCTATTGATATACCTTGTACGCCATCTAATTTTGAGTTGTTAGGTCTTGAGCAGCATCTGCAACACTACGTAGGTGATATTCGTGATAGATCTCGCTTAGCGCAAGTGATTGATGAATTCAGGCCTGATATCGTGTTTCATCTAGCAGCGCAAGCACTGGTGCGGCGCTCTTATGCAGACCCAGTTACCACCTTTGAAACCAATACTATGGGTATGGTCAATGTGCTTGAGTGTGTACGTACTAGGCCTTGGATTAAAGCTGCTGTGCTGATTACTAGTGATAAAGCGTACCGCAACGTAGAGTGGTGCTGGGGCTATCGTGAAACCGATGCGCTAGGTGGCAATGACCCCTATAGTGGCTCAAAAAGTTGTGCCGATCTTGTGGCGCAATCTTATTTTCATAGTTATCTTCGCCATACCGACACACAAATTGCTATCACTCGTGCAGGCAACGTAATTGGCGGCGGCGATTGGGCCGATGATCGTATTGTGCCAGATTGTATTCGTGCTTGGTCACTAGGTGAATCGGTTGCCGTGCGTAGCCCGCAAGCAACGCGCCCGTGGCAACATGTTTTAGAACCCTTAAGTGGCTACCTTTGGCTAGGCGCAAAACTCTTGCAACAGGCTGATGGGCTTAATGGCGAATCGTTTAACTTTGGGCCAGATGCCAATGTCAATCAAACAGTAGCTGAATTATTGGATGCTATGGCCAGTCGCTGGCCTAGTGTGCAATGGCAGATTCCACAAGGGTGCGAAGATGACGGCCATGAAGCGCAACTACTTAAACTTTCTTGTGATAAGGCTCTGTTCCATCTGAACTGGCAGGCTGTGATGCAGTTTCCAGAGACTGTGGCTTTTACTGTCGATTGGTATCATAGCTGGCATGGGGGCCAGCAGGATATGTATAGTTATACCCTTGGCCAGATTGAGCAGTATTGCCAAATGGCAAAGGCTAGAGGCGCAGCGTGGAATCGTAATGAGTAATTTTATTAAGATAGATGGTGTGGCTACCGTTGCATTGCGCGAGTTGGCCGACGAATATGGTGCCGTGTTGCACATGCTACGCAACGATGCACCAGACTTTATTAAGTTCGGTGAATGCTATTTTTCTGAAGTATTGCCTGGTGCTATTAAAGCTTGGAAGTTACACCGTGAACAAACTCAAAACCTTGCGGTGCCAGTCGGCCGTGTTCGGTTAGTTATTTATGATGACCGTGCAGGCTCAAGCACCAGAGGCAGCTTACAAGTACAAACGCTCGGCCGCCCAGATGCTTATTTACGGGTACAGATTCCACCAGGGCTTTGGTATGGCTTTGCCTGTATGGGTAGCACCCCAGCCTTGCTGGCTAACTGTGCTGACTTACCTCATGACCCAACTGAAAGTGAGCGTAAATCTGTCTTTGACCCCAGCATCCCTTACGATTGGAAGATTCAGAGCGTATGAAACACAGAATTTTGGTAACGGGTAGCATGGGTTTTGTTGGTGGGCGTGTGGCGCAGTCACTGGCTGCATGTGCCGATGTTACGCTTAAATTAGGTAGTAGATCAGCGCAGGCAAACCCATGTTGGCTACCGAGCGCACAGGTTGTGGCGATGGATTGGCGCTCACCACAAAGTTTAACATTGGCTTGTGATGGTATTGACACTCTAGTGCATCTGGCGGGCATGAATGATACCGACTGTTTGCGTGATCCGGTGGCTGCATTAGAGGCTAATGCAGTTAACACGGCACGCTTGATGCAAGCCGCCAAAGTGGCAGGCGTAAAGCGCGTTATTTATTTCTCAACAGCTCACGTTTATGGCCCTAGATTAGTTGGCCACATTGATGAGTCTACATTGCCCAAGGGCATCCATCCATACGCTACTAGCCATCGCGCAGCAGAGGATGTGGTGTTGGCCGCCGCTAATGAAAATATGGACAGTATTGTATTAAGGCTGTCGAACGGTTTTGGTGTGCCTGCTCACCCGGCGGTAAACACATGGATGTTGTTGATGAATGACCTATGCCGCCAAGCAGTAACTTTACGTAGTATGAGCTTGCGATCAACAGGCTTGCAGCGACGAGACTTTATAACATTACATGATATATCTCGAGTGGTTGCGCACATGACTTTTTTACCAAACAACCAGGTTGGCGATGGGCTATTTAACGTAGGTAGCGGAAGTTCTTCAAGGGTGATTGATATGGTAGAGTTGATACAGACTAGATGTGCAAAAGTTTTCGGATATACTCCTGAAATTATTTGTCCGCAAGCTACCAACGATGATGACAGCGCTATCTTGGACTATAGAATTGATAAGTTATTGAATACAGGCTTTAGTTTGAACGGCAATCCAGAGTTCGAAATTGACGAAACTTTGCGCATGTGCAAAGAATCTTTTGAGCGTGTCAATTAACATGAAATAAACACCACGTATCTCTCTTATTGTACCATCGTATGAGAGCGCTCATTTAATTGGGCGAACCTTGCAGTTAATTATAGACCAGACTTATGAGAACTAGGAAGAAAATGTGGTTGATAACCACTCGCCAAATGAGATTGACCAACTAGTGAAAACACTTACAGACCCACGAATAACGTTACTAAAAATCTACAATAATGAGTGATTATTACTTGACCAGATCACTATATCAATTTCAATCATTCTAATTAACATTGGCTGACTATGTTTATCTTTTTTCAGGCTATTTTTATAGCGGTTATCATTCTCCACCAAAACAATATCTGGGTGACGTTGATACCATACCCAACCCCTACATTTATAATTGTAGGCATTCCTCTGTTCTGTCTCGGCTTGATAAGGAGTGATTTCTTTTTTAGAAAGCCGCCGCGCCTAGCTTTTATTGTGTTGGCGGGGATGTTGGTTTTTCAATTGCTGAGTAGCATGGAAGTCGGTGAAATATATACGGGTAGATATTTTTCGATCGTAGGGTATTCAATGCTTACTATACTTTGCCTTGGAATCATCTCGCAGTGGAGGCAAGAGCAAGAGCGATATGCAATAAAGTTGTATGTTGTGATTTCTACGGTAATGGCATTTCTTGGATTTTCAGCGTGGCTAATTATTAATATTACTTGGATATCTAACGGGGTATTTGACCCCACTCATTTCATTGACCTAGAGCAATTTTCTGGTGGACGGATGACCAGATCAATGGGAGAAATTGAGTGGGCCAACCGTTTTGGAATAAGTGAGAATACCTACTCGTTCCCATATTCATTAGGGTTGGTGCTTACGGGCAGTTACATGTATGAGTTCGCGGGCATTCCATTTTTTAGGGCTTCTGGTTGGTTCCATGAGCCAGTTTCTACATGGTTCATGACTATTCCCGCGATGGTCTTGATTGTTTCAGATTCGCTTTTCAGTAAAAGCATAAGAAGGGTGTTAATGACTGTTCAAATACTATTTCTAATCGCTGCATTTTCTGTATCAATTGTACTGAGTTTGGTCCTCATATATGTTTTTCGTCAAATATTGCATTCGTTTCGCGTTGCCTCTACCCCTACCTCTACCTCTACCTCTACCTCTACCTCTACCTTAAAGGCGGTTATGTTGGTTGCCATGATGGGAGCCGGTTTTTGGGTTCTTTATGTCTTGGCCGCAGACTATGATAGCAGTTACTCTAAGGGGTTGAATGTGGTTCTGTCGAAACTATCTGCCAATAATTATTTGGCGATTGCGTTGGACGCTATCCTCCACCCAACGACCATATTGCCTTATATGTACTTATTTGGGATTGCGATTATGTGTGCTTGGAAAGCACAAAAATACCAAAATAACTCTTTGATGGCATTTTCGTTAATTGTAACCTGTTTACTAATTGTGACGCTGAAAGGCAATTTTTTTCATATACTGAAAAGCCCTGGATTTTATATTCTATTCTTTCTTATGTTGAGACATCGCGAGGAAATGCTGTTCTCCTTGTCGCACCCTACAGTTCGATGACGGCGTTGAAGCCATTTCCAAAAACGAAGCTCGATTGGTTTGGAGGCTCAATAGAGTCGCTGCTTGATGAATATCGATTGTACACTTGAAACTGCAAGAGGTTTAAAATTGGCTAAAAGAAGGGAGGCAGTGGGCGCAATTCTTGTTACATTTTACGAACCCTATCCGATGGCCTTTGGGGTAACTTTTTAACCCAGTGGTTGATATTTGAGAGGCTAAATCGAAAGCCGTTTCATCCTGCCGTGGTCGCTCCTAAAGAAAGAATAGCACTTGATCGCGTTCGTGCTATGGGAGTGGTGTCAGCTATTTTCCCACAGAAGGGGGTAAGTGGTAAAAGGTGGATTTATTGCCGCTTCATGGTTGGGATCTAGAATCATCAATTGAATTCCAATTTAACAACTGATGCGCCAAAAATAATATATGATACGATAACAGATCCTTAGTGGTCTGATGCACAATTTTCAATAGAAAAGGTTAGGGTTATATCATCTAGAATAAACTTTTAAACTGAATAACAAATAGAAAACTTATGATAATTAAAAGAATTATGCTGAACTATTATAGATTACCAAGATATCTTGTGTATTTTTTAAAGGCTTTTTTATTTTTAAAAACCCAATCTCTATAATTTATTACTACATTATGAGGGCATCTCCACCCAATAAAGTAATTGAATTGAGGAGTGGCCTTAAAATATTTCTATCAGATAATGAAAGTGATTTGATTACTGTTTTTGTAGTCTTCATTAAGGAAGATTATGGAAAGATAAAATCGGGGACCACTGTATTAGATATTGGAGCAAATATCGGAGCATTTTCTCTTTTCGCAACCTTTTATGGAGCAGTAAAAGTTTATGCATATGAACCAAATAAAGCTGCTTATGAAATACTGCTCAAAAATGTAGTAAATAATAACTTAGAAGGTGTCATTATTCCTCATAATATGGCTATATTAGATAAAAATAATGAAATAGTAAAAATCCCCTCATCTTCAAGTCCTTATAATGAAATCATTAAAGAAAATGAAAACGAAAATGAAAATAACATCAATTATGATTTAATTTATACTATTAATATTGATAGTATAATTTCTAATAACAAAATTAAATTTATTGATATATTAAAAATTGATTGCGAAGGTTGTGAATACTGTGTATTTTTTAATATGAATAAATCAACTTTTATTAAGATTGGTGCTATTAGAATGGAATACCATAGTGGCCCTAATGATCGTCTGATATCATGTTTTAAAACTAATAACTTTGATATTATTAAAATAAAAAAAGATAGTTCTTGTCTCCATGCGCGGCAAAAAATATGAATTCATCTGAAATCTACCCGTAAATTAAGATCAGTTTTGAGTAGGATTTTCTCGTACATTAAATGAGGAGATCCACATGAAAAATCAAGATTTACCGACAGCTAGATTATGGTTATTCTGAAACAGAATCAAGCGGGTTCCAGTGCCCTTGATTAGTTTAGAGAACGTGACATTAGTTCTTCCAAGTGTACAAATGGTGGGCCAAGTTTGATGGCATGGATGCGTGGCTTATGAAACGCATGAAAGAGCTAGAAGACGAAAATCGCAGTTTGAAAAGAAGTATGTTGAAGTTCGGCTTAAGGCTGAAATAGCCAAAGACCACATCGCAAAAAGTGATGAAGCCAGCTCGGCGTCGAGAACTGGTTTGCTGGGTTAAGTTGAAATATAATCTCAGCATTCGCATTACTTGTTTGATATCATTAAAGAAGTTCAAAAGTCGTGCAATTCAATGGCGTGGGATCTACACTAATAAGCATTCACATATGACGTTAAACGGCATCACGCCAATGATAAAATTTGTAGCCCCTAAGTCTCTACCACCAACCTTGGTTATTAATTTGGGGATTACCAAATAATCGTTTTTAAATTTAGGATTCTAGTACATGGTAGTTAAAGATAATCCGTTAGTTAGTATCATTGTAAACTGCTTTAATGGTGAAAAATTTTTGCGTGCTGCGCTGGATAGTATAATCTCTCAGTCTTATGAAAATTGGGAAGTGATTTTCTGGGATAACCAATCTACGGACCAAAGCGCTAATATTTTTTTTGGTTATGCTGATGAACGATTTCGGTATTTCTATTCACCGTCCCACACTGTTCAATATGAGGCGCGAAATTTTGCTGTAGACCAAGCTGGGGGGGATTTTATAGCTTTTCTGGATGTTGATGATTTGTGGTCACCTGAAAAGTTGGCCATGCAAATCCCACTATTTCAGGATGTAGAAGTTGGTCTTATATATTGTAAATCCTGGGCGCTCAATGAGAGTTCCAATATCTCACATAAAATGCATAAAAATGACCCTCCTACTGGATGGGTGTTAAGTCAATTAGTGGGGCAGTACTTTTTGGTTCTATCCTCCGTAGTGGTAAGGAAATCAGCCTTTTATTCAATGGAAAATGGTTTTGATGCAACGTTAAATATTGTAGGCGATATGGACTTTTTTATCCGATTGGCTATTAACTGGAAATTGGATTGTCCCAAAGAGGAGTTAGCAGTCTATAGATTGCATGGCAATAACTTGGGCCAGAACCAAAGAGATACTCATGCCAAAGAGTACAAAAAAATAGTAAAAAAGTTCAGGGAAAACGTGTTTATAAATAAGTTACCAGAATTGGATAATTTGGAAAATGAGCTTATTTATGTTGAAGGACAGCGGTATGTAATCAAAAGAAATATTAAAATGGCCATCAAGAGCATCAATAGCCTTCCTTACGGAAAATTAAAAATGAAATTAATAATCCTACTTGTGGTTCCTCACCCTCTACTCAGATGGCTTAGGGAGTTGTCAGGCCACTATTTTTCACCAGCTTTAGAGAAATAAGGACGCTTTCATAAATGATATCAAAGGCCTCGTTGTCGAAAAAAATGAAAATCATAGTTACAGGTGGTGCAGGTTTTATCGGTTCGAATTTGGCCGATTATTTACTAGAGAAAAATTTTGATCTAATAATAGTAGATGACTTAAGCACTGGAAAACTTGCGAATTTATCTCAATTGATAGATCGTATTACGTTTGTTAATAAGAAAGTTGAAGATATAAATTTCAATGTATTTGAGGGGGTAGATGCAGTCGTGCATCTTGCGGCTCAAGCGTCTGTTCCATTATCTATAGTGGACTTTAAAAATAGTTCTAAGATTAATTTACTAGCATCAATTAACGTTATTGACTACTGCAGTTCTAAAAATATCCCTCTAGTTTACGCATCATCGTCAGCAGTTTACGGTGGTCTCGACTTAGGCGATGACGAAGTGACTAAAGTGGATCTTCTAAGCCCTTATGCCGCAGATAAATTCTGCATGGAGCTCTATGCTGGTGTTGCTAATAAATTACATAATCTGTCGAGTGTTGGTTTGAGGTTT
>Ga0075446_10000508_pt1 | contig 15768 bp, 14 predicted proteins | sample CoawatmetaG05DNA_FD_71590 | JGI IMG/M metagenome (GOLD analysis project Ga0075446, IMG submission 71590) | Marine microbial communities from the West Antarctic Peninsula - Coastal water metaG058-DNA | ecosystem: Environmental > Aquatic > Marine > Coastal | place: Atlantic Ocean: West Antarctic... | reverse complement strand
TGAATTCAATCGATTTAGTACTGATTTTTAACTTCCAAAAAAACAATTATTTCCGGTGGATCAAAAATAAGGATTTAATCAATTCCTTATGGCCCTAAAATCAATAAAATAAAGTTAATTGTTAACTAAAAATGAATGTTATGAACAGAAAGGTTATTTTTGTTTGATGAAGTTTTTTAAAACATTTTTCAATTTTTATATCAATGTGAGTGCTCACGTAGGTTTCGCTGTTTATGCCTTTGTGAAAATCACAGAACATTATTTAGAACTCTCCAATAATGACACTTTAAATTATTTTATTTTCTTTGGAACAATTACAGGATATAATTTTGTTAAATATGCGGGTGTTGCAAAATTACATCATAGAAGCCTCACGAATAACTTAAAAATAATTCAAATATTTTCGTTCATTTGTTTTTTAGCAATGTGTTACTTTGCATTTCAAATACAGCTAAAAACCTTGTTTTTCGCAATTCCTTTTGTAGTACTAACCTTTTTATATGCAGTCCCTTTCCTAAGCGGATTTGATAAAACGCTGCGGCAGGTAAGCTATTTAAAAATAATAGTGGTAGCAATTGTTTGGGCAGGTTTTACAGTTTTAATTCCCAGTGTAGAAGCAGGGGAAGAAATTTCATTAAAGTTGCTATTGTTAGCAGTGCAACGTTTTTTAATTGTAGTCGTTTTAACCTTGCCTTTTGATATTAGAGACGTAAAATATGATGCTATTTCGTTGCAAACAATTCCGAAGAAAATTGGTATTGAGAAAACAAAAAGACTAGGTTTAGGTTTGATGATTTTTGCTTTGCTGATTGAATATGGAATCAATGCAAATAATATTTCTAAAAATGTATTTATGGTTTTCTTTTTTGCGTCTTTAGTTTTTTTAATGCGATCTAAAATAAATCAATCTAAATTCTACAGTTCTTTTTTGGTAGAATCTTTGCCTATAATTTGGTGGTTACTTCTTTTAGGATTTCACAATATATAAGCGTTTTCAATATTTTTTTTTATCAACTTGGAAGGTATTATTGCAAAATACAAGAGAATTCACAAAACTTTAAAATCCCTTTAGCATGCCCTAGTATAATTGTAAATTTACGGCCCACAAAGCAACTAAGATTTTAAAAATGAGTCCCAATAAAAGAAATTATATTTTCGATTTTGACAGTACATTAACTAGGGTAGAAGCCTTGGATGTATTAGCGGAAATAACATTGACAAATAATCCTAATAAAGAAGCTATAATTCAAGAAATTATAGACATTACCAATTTAGGGATTGATGGTGAAATTTCTTTTACAGAGTCTTTAGAAAGAAGAATTCAGCTTTTAAATGCGAACAAAGCGGATTTAAGTAACTTAGTAGGCGCTTTAAAAAAGCAAGTTTCTAAATCCATAGAGAGAAATAAAGAATTTTTTGAGGACTTTGCAGCAGATATTTATGTAATCTCTTGCGGATTTAAAGAGTTTATAGATCCTATTGTAAAGGAATACAATATACCTTCAGAAAGAGTGTTTGCAAACACATTTGAATTTGCAAAAGACGGCGAAATTATTGGCTTTGATGCTGATAACGTGCTGTCTACGCACAATGGTAAAATTCAATGTATAAAAAACATGAATCTAGAAGGAGAAGTACAAGTTATTGGAGATGGTTACAGCGATTATGTAACTCGAGAAGCAGGTGTAGCTCACAAGTTTTTTGCTTACACAGAAAATGTTTCTAGAGTAAAAACAACAGAAAAGGCAGATCATATTACTCCTAATTTAGATGAATTTTTATACATAAACAATTTGCCAAGAAATATTTCATACCCAAAAAATAGGATTAAAATTTTATTGTTAGAAAACGTACATCCAGATGCGCTTACAAAGTTATCTAAAGATGGTTTTACAGTAGAAACGGTCTCAAAAAGTTTGTCTGAAGACGAGTTGATTGAGAAAATAAAAGACGTACATGTTTTAGGAATTCGTTCAAAAACAAATGTGACTAAAAGAGTGGTGGAAGCTGCAGAAAAATTGATGGTGGTCAGTGCCTTTTGTATCGGTACAACACAAATTGATTTAGAGGCATGTAAAGAGAATGGGGTCGTAGTATTTAACGCGCCTTATAGCAATACGCGCTCTGTTGTAGAATTGGCAATTGGAGAGATTATAATGCTTATGCGAAGTGTTTTTCCAAGAAGTACAGAAATTCATGACGGTCGATGGAATAAAACGGCACAAGGTTCTAGAGAAGTACGTGGTAAAAAACTAGGAATTATAGGGTATGGTAACATTGGTAAGCAATTGTCCATTTTAGCAGAAGCTTTAGGAATGGACGTTTATTATTATGATATTGAAGATAAATTAGCCTTAGGAAACGCAACTAAAATGGATGATTTAGCAGATTTGTTAGCAATTTCTGATGTGGTTACTTTACATATTGATGACAATGCTGCAAATAAAAACTTTTTTGGAGCACATGAAATTTCACAAATGAAAGAGGGTGCGCACTTAGTGAATCTTTCTCGAGGTTTTGTGTTGGATATTAAAGCTTTAGCAACAGCATTAAAAAGCGGAAAATTAGCGGGAGCTGCTGTAGATGTGTACCCAGAAGAGCCGAGTAAAAATGGAGCATTTCTTACAGATTTAAAAGGATTGTCAAACGTTATTTTAACGCCGCATGTTGGCGGAAGTACGGAAGAAGCACAAAGAGATATTGCCGATTTTGTGCCGAGCAAAATTATGGCATATATCAATTCAGGAAATACTGTGGATGCTGTAAACTTTCCGAACATTCGCTTACCAAGGCAAGTAAAAGCGCACCGGTTTTTACATATTCATAAGAATGTACCGGGAGTAATGGCGAAAATCAATAAAGTTTTAGCCGAATTTAATTTAAACATTATTGGTCAGTATTTATCTACAGATCCTAAAGTAGGATATGTGATTACCGATTTAGACAAAGAATATAACAAAGAAGTTATTGACGAATTAAGAAAAATTGAGGGAACTATTAAGTTTCGAGTTTTATATTAAGACGCAATATTGACACATAAAAAAAGCCTTTCAATTAATTGAAAGGCTTTTTTTATGTGCGCTACTATTGTGAGTAGTCAAGCAATGCTTTGAGCAAGAATAGATTGTTTGTCCCGACAACGACCTATGTTAGAGTTTTAATGCCTCTTTAAGATTGGCAATCTTCTCGTCTTCAACATTCAAATAACGTTTACTACCCAAGTACCTGTTTTTATTGAATTCATCATAATTTGATTGCGTTGGATTCATTGAACTTATATGTACATTTCCAGAAGCATGTATAAACTCCATTTTGTTATTTCCAAGCCATATGCCAACATGCACAACCCGTTGTTTTTTAATTTCTGTTGCCTTTGTTCCGAAGAATAATAAATCTCCTTTTTCTAAATTTTTAAAAGTTAAATCAGTGTCTACTGTTTTACCTGCATTTATTTGCTGTGAAGCATCTCTAGGAATCACAAAACCGTTCATTAAATAGACCATTTTCGTAAAACCGCTGCAATCGATTCCTTTAGAGGAAGTTCCGCCCCACAAATAAGGAAAACCATCCATTTTCTTCGCAATTGTCTCAATATTTTCTTGAGAAGGTTGTAGTTGTTCTAGCCAATTCTCATAGATAAAACCCTCATTTTTTCTGATAAAACCAGTTCTATTATCAGGATATTTTACTGCGTAGAAACGCGCATCTTCAGATAGATAGATTAAAAGTCCGCCTAAAGTAATATCAGAAATAATCCCTGCATTGCTGTTTCTTGTAGCATACACATATCCGAAGTTTTTGGTGAAAATTACTTTTTTGGAAGCATTCCAAGTGTCAAATTCGGTTTTATTCATTTTCTGAATTCCGCCTTTATCAACCCAAGAAATATAGCTGTCTGGAGTTTGAATTCTATAAAAATCACCTTCTTTGTCTAAAATTTTTAAAGACATTCCGAGCAAACCTTGTGTGCCTAATTCTGCAGAATGTTTTGGTGCTGAACGAATATTAATTACGGAGTTTTTAGCGACTGCAAACATCTTAGGCCCAACAACAGTATCTGGTAAAACACGAATATTGTTTATAAAATCAATCTCTAAGGCTTTTAGACTTGTGACTAGTTTTTGATATGCTTCTTTAGAATCCGTTATTCCAGAAGCTATAATAACATTGTTTGCATTCTCGAAATTTACATCAAAAAGGGCCACTCTTTTGTCAGCAGCATATCGGGTTTTTATAGTGTCACTTACATTTTGTAATTCTGCTAATAAGGTTGAATTATTAAGGCAAGAGACGAGCAGTGTTAGTAAAATAAGGGTACTAAATTTTAAAAGTTTCATATAAAAGGCTTTTTGCTAAAATACAAAAATGGATTCCGATTGCTATTTTAAAAGACAATTTCCGCAATGCCTTTTTTAATAACGGAAACATAGTGGGCTACTTTTTCTAATTCAAACCTACTGGAAGGACCAGAGGCACTAATTGCGCCAATACACTCGTTATTTTTGTTAAAAACAGGCAGTGCGATACAGATTAAACCCAGTTCAAATTCTTCTAAATCTAAAGCATATTTTTGTTGTTGAATCTCTTTTAATTCATTTTTTAATTGATGTGCGTTTGCAATTGTATTTTGCGTAAATGTTTTGTAATTTATTTTTTGAAGGATTTGCTTTTGCTTCTCCTCCGGTAAAAAGGCGAGTATTATTTTACCAATTGCCGTAGAGTGCAAAGGTTGATAAGAGCCTACGGAGGTGCTAATTTTTAAACCTTGAAGACTCTCTGCTTTGTGAAGATAAAAAACTTGATCGTTTTTTAAAACTCCAAAAAGGATCGTCTCCTCAATGTCTGTTGCAATTTTTATTAAAGAATTTCTTGTACTATTAATTAACGATTGATAAAGGGAAACACGATTTCCCAATTCGAATAACTTGCTTCCTAAAATATATTTTTCGTTTTCATTTTGTTGAATTGCATTTAAGGCTACAAGGGTCGTTAAAAGACGGTAAGTAGTACTTTTGTTGTAGCCTGTTTTGTTCGCCAATTCACGAACGCCCCATTCTTTTTTATCATTTGTAAATACATTTAATAAAGTAAATGCCTTTATAACAGATTGGTTGAGTATGAGATTTTCGGTGTCCAATTATTTATTTTAAAATTATATTTCGCTAAGATAATAAAAAATTGTAACTTTATAAAACACCGTTTCACATTATGAAACACCTCAATCTTTTTATTATGAAGTATGTGTACATAATTTACTAGTAATAAAACACTTAAAACACCTATTTAAGATGTACCAAGATAATTTAACGTTTGCGAAACAACAGGATAAAGAGGATGTACTTTCTCATCTTAGAAATCGTTTTCATATTCCGAAAGATAAAGACGGAAACGAATGGTTGTACTTTACCGGAAATTCTTTGGGATTGCAGCCAAAGTCTACCCAAGAGTATGTGAATCAAGAGTTAAAAGATTGGGCAAATCTGGGAGTTGAAGGTCATTTTGAGGCAAAAAATCCTTGGTTGAATTACCATGAGTTTTTAACGGATAAAATGGCTAAAATCGTGGGTGCAAAACCAGTAGAGGTAGTGGTGATGAATACGCTCACTACAAACTTGCATTTGTTGATGGTTTCGTTTTATAGACCCACTAAAACAAAATATAAAATTGTTATTGAAAGTGATGCGTTTCCTTCCGATCGATATGCTGTAGAATCGCAACTAAAATTTCACGGCTTTTCTAGTGAAGATATTATTGAATGGAAACCAAGAAAAAATGAAGCCCTATTAAATATAGAAGATTTAGAAGAAATTGTAGATACTCAAGGCGATGAAATTGCATTGCTTCTTATTGGAGGTGTAAACTATTATACAGGTCAGTTTTTGGATTTGAAAAGAATTGCAGAAATTGGACATTCGAAAAATTGTATTGTTGGAATTGATTTTGCACATGGCGCAGGCAATGTGCAGCCGAACTTGCATGATTCTAAGGTAGATTTTGCAGCTTGGTGTACCTATAAATATTTGAATTCTGGTCCGGGGAGCTTAGCAGGATTGTTTGTGCATGAAAAGCACTCCAAAAATAAAGATTTACCCCGTTTTGCAGGCTGGTGGAATCACAACAAAGAGACCCGTTTTAACATGCGACAGCCCTTTGATGTGATGGAAGGAGCAGAGGGGTGGCAATTGAGTAATCCACCAATATTATCGATGGCAGCGATTAAAGCTTCTTTAGATTTATTTGATGAGGTTGGTATGGATGCCTTAAGAGAAAAATCAGAAAAACTAACTGCTTATTTTGAGTTTTTAATACATAACTTAGATTCGAATGATATCAGAATTATCACTCCTAAAAACCCAAAAGAAAGAGGTTGTCAGTTATCTATTCAGTTAAAAAATGCCGATAAAAGTTTACATAAAAAATTAACAGAAAACAATATCATTACAGATTGGAGAGAACCAGATGTAATACGTTGTGCGCCTGTGCCAATGTATACTTCGTTTGAAGATGTGTATCGAATGGTTTCAATTTTAAAAGATTTATTATAAATGGACAAAAAAAACAAAACAGTAATTGTAGGAGCAGGCTTATGCGGAAGTTTATTAGCATTAAGACTTGCCCAAAGAGGGTATAAAGTTGAGGTATACGAAAGCAGACCAGACTTAAGAACTACAGATATTTCTGCAGGGAGGTCTATAAATTTAGCATTGTCAGACAGAGGTTTAAAAGCACTGCGTTTATGCGGAATGGAGGAAAAAGCGAGAGAAATCTGTATTCCGATGTCTGGACGATTAATGCATGATGAAAAAGGAGATACATTTTCTTCCAAGTATTCAGGAAGAGAAAATGAATTTATAAACTCAATTTCTAGAGGAAATTTAAATGCGATTTTATTAGATGCTGCAGAAGAACATGAAAATGTAACTATGCATTTTAATATAAAATGTGAACATATAGACATAGAAAATACTACCGCTCACTTTAAAGGATATAAAACCAAGGAAACTTTTTCAGTACATGCTGATGTTATTTTTGGTGCCGATGGTGCAGGTTCTTCTTTAAGAAAAAGCTATGTTTCTGAGCGAAAATTCTTGTTTAGTTATTCTCAAGAATATTTAAATCACGGATATAAGGAGTTGGAGATTCCAGCAGATGCTTCAGGAAAGCACAAAATAAGTAACCAACATTTGCATATTTGGCCTCGTGGTGATTTTATGTTAATTGCATTGCCAAATATGGACGGCAGTTTTACGGTAACGTTATTTTTAAGTTATGACGAAGGTGAGTTTAATTTTGAGAATTTAACAACTGAAGAAAAAATTACGGAGTTTTTCGAGAAAGAATTTCCAGATGCTTTGGCTTTAATTCCGAATATAAAAGAGGAGTTTTTAAACAATCCAACGGGGCCTTTGGGAACTGTAAAATGTTCTCCTTGGAGTTATCTAAATAAAACCTTGTTAATCGGTGATTCTTCTCATGCAATTGTGCCGTTTTACGGACAAGGGATGAACGCTTCTTTTGAAGACGTTTTTGTGTTAGATGAAGTTCTGAATCAAGGTTTAGGAGATTGGGAGTCGGTTTTTAAGGTGTATCAAAAAACAAGAAAAAAAGACACAGATGCCATTGCAGATTTAGCGATTGATAATTTTCATGAAATGAAAAACCATGTTGCAAATCCGCTTTTTAAGGAGAAAAGAAAGATAGAAATGGATTTGGAAAAAGCATTCCCAACCGAGTATTTTTCTAAATACTCTCTAGTGACTTTTAATGAACATATTGGTTATAATGAAGCGATGAATAGAGGTAGAGCACAAGACAAGGCATTGTTAAATATGCTTGCAGATAACACCATTCACACTAATCTAGAAATGACAACAGATGAATTGAGAGTCATTTTAGATAAAGTAATTGTAGAAACAAATATTATTTTAGAAGAAGAGAAAATAGTTGGATTATAAAAAGGTACTATGTCAGAAAAAAAAGTAACACCAAGAGGCGCTTATCCGCACGTAAAAGTTGTGGGAGATTTTATATTTGTGTCAGGAACAAGTTCTCGAAGATCAGATAATTCCATTGCAGGGGTCGATATTATTGACGAGATGGGAACAAAATTTTTAAATATAGAAACCCAAACTACTGAGGTTTTAAAAAATATAGATGCCAATTTGCAAACGGTGGGCGCAAGCTTAAAAGACGTAGTAGATGTTTCTGTATTCTTAGTAAATATGAATGATTTTGCGGGTTATAATAAAGCCTATGGAACCTTTTTTGAAAAGGAAACAGGACCTACAAGAACTACGGTTGCTGTGCATCAACTGCCGCACCCAGACTTGGTCGTAGAAATTAAAGTAACAGCTTATAAAAAGAAGTGATGAAAAAAATATTCACAATATCATTTCTTATGCTTTCTTTGAGTTTTATAAATGCTCAAGAAAATTGGGATGAAAAAATAGATATAAAACTGTCAGAAGTACTTTTCAGTCATAGAGAATTTGTGAGCATCCCTAATTTACCTTCAAATGTTCAAAACATGTATAAGAACATTGATTGGGTAAAGAATAAGTATCAAAAAGTCGGTTTTCAACTGAAAAAATTACCAACAACTACATTGCCTGTATTATTTGCAGAAAGAACAATAGATGCTGCCTTGCCAACGGTGTTGTTTTACTTCCATATAGACGGACAGGCAGTAAATTCTAAAATGTGGGATCAGAAAGATCCATTTATCCCTGTTTTAAAAGAGCAAAAATCTGACGGACTCTGGAAAGAAATTTCTTGGTCTCGTTTAAAAGGAGAAATTAATGACGATTGGAGAATTTACGGAAGGGCTGCTGCTGACGACAAAGCACCAATTGTAATGTTTTTATCGGCTTTAGAGTTGTTGCAAAAACAACATCAGAATCCGAAATTTAATATCAAAATTATTTTTGATTTAGAGGAGGAATATTCGTCCAAAGGATTCCTCTCCAGCTTAAAAGAATACAAGGAAACATATCAATCAGATTATATGATTATTATGGATGGTCCTGCACATAATTCCAATCAACCTACATTAACATTTGGTTGCAGAGGTATTGCTACTTGTAGTATAACAACCTACGGATCTAAACTTCCGCAGCATAGTGGTCATTATGGGAATTATGTGTCAAATCCTGTATTTACGCTTTCTAGATTGTTGTCTAGCATGAAGTCAGATGACGGAAGAGTGCTCATTAAAGATTACTATAAAGGAATTACAATTACTGAAAAAATGACTGATATTTTAGATTTGGTTCCAGACAAAACAGAAGTTATAAATAGCGCTTTATTTATTCATAAGGCAGAAAGTGTTGGAAATAATTATCAAGAAGCTTTACAATACCCTACTTTAAATATAAGGCAAATAGGAACATCATGGAAAGGAGAGGGTTTAAAAACGATTATACCAGAATATGCAATTGCAGATATTGATGTTCGATTGGTTATAGAAACCGATGGAAAAGTACAGTTAGAAAAAATAAAAAAACATATTAAAAATCAAGGTTTTTTAGTTTTAGACAGCATCCCAACAGATAAAGAAAGACTAGAAAATTCTAAAATTGCAACTTTCAAAAGCAATTCTGGAGTAAATGCTTTTAGAACACCGTTAAATGCCCTTTTTGGTCAAAAATTACGCAATTCTTTGACAACTTCTTTTGGTAAAAAGCCAGTTAGTATTAGAACTATGGGAGGAACTGTACCAATTATTCCTGCCATTACGGCATTGGATATACCAGCAATTATTGTTCCGATGGTAAATATGGATAACAACCAACACAACCCAAATGAAAATATTAGAATTGGGAATATAAGGCAAGGAATTAAAATTTGTTTATCCATTTTAAATACAAATTTATAGTATGATGCGTATTAAAAACTACATTAATGGGGTGTTTATAGCACCAATTGAAGGAGAGTACTTAAATAATTTTAATCCATCAATTGGAGAAGTATATAGTCAAATACCAAACTCAACAAAAGTAGATGTAGAAAAAGCATACGAAGCTGCTGCAAAAGCATTTCCAAGTTGGTCAAATTCAACTTTAGAGGAAAGGAGTAAAATCATTTCTAAAATAGCAGATTTAATTTTAAAAAAATTGGATTTTTTAGCGGCAGCAGAATCTAAAGATAATGGAAAGCCTTTTAGTTTGGCGAAACAGGTCGATATTCCAAGGGCTGCAAGTAACTTTCAGTTTTTCGCAAATGCCATTACACAGTTTGCATCGGAAGCACATGAAAGCGTCGGTTTAAATGCCATGAATTTTACGTTGCGTCAGCCTATTGGTGTTGTGGGGTGTATTTCTCCTTGGAACTTACCATTGTATTTATTTACTTGGAAAATTGCACCGGCAATTGCAGCAGGAAATTGTGTCGTTGCAAAGCCAAGCGAAATTACACCAATGACTGCTTTTTTATTGGGTGAAATTTGTACGGAAGCAGGTTTGCCAAAGGGCGTTTTAAATATTGTGCACGGTTTGGGAACTTCAACAGGACAAGCTATTGTAGCACATCCAAATATCAAAGCAATTTCTTTTACTGGCGGAACAAAAACAGGTGCGCATATTGCACGAGTTGCCGCACCAATGTTTAAAAAGCTTTCATTAGAACTAGGAGGAAAGAATCCGAATATTATTTTTGCAGATTGCGACTATGACAAGATGTTAGCAACCACAGTTCGTTCTTCGTTTGCAAATCAGGGTCAGATTTGTTTGTGTGGAAGCAGAATTTTTGTAGAAGAAAAAATCTATGAAAAGTTTAAGAAAGATTTTATTAAAAAAGTATCAGAGTTAAAAATTGGAGATCCATCATCAGAAAGTACGAATATAGGCGCTTTGGTCTCTAAAGAGCACTTAGAAAAAGTAAAAAGTTATATAGATATTGCAGAACAAGAAGGAGGAATTGTTCTGTTTGGAGGTGAACGCGTTACCGTTAAAAATTTTGAAAACGGATATTATTTACAACCAACAATTATTGAAGTTGTAGATAATGAATGTAGTTTGAATCAAGAAGAAATTTTTGGTCCTGTGGTAACAATTATGCCCTTTAAAACAGATGAAGAAGCGCTGCATCTATCAAACGATGTAAGATACGGATTGTCAGCGACTTTGTGGACAAATAACTTAAACAGAACAATGCAGTTCTCTAAGCAGTTACAAACAGGTATCGTTTGGGTTAATACGTGGATGTTGCGAGACTTAAGAACGCCTTTTGGTGGTCAAAAAGACTCTGGAGTTGGCAGAGAAGGTGGTTTTGAAGCATTGCGCTTTTTTACCGAGTCAAAAAATATATGCATTCAATACGAATAAAGCAGTAAAAGTGAACGGATTAATTGAGAATAACAAATAAGAATAAAGAGGAAAGATTCAAGAGAAAAGATGTTGTAATCATAATTCTTGTTTCTTAATTCCTAAATCTATTTATACATGGAGTTAAATTTAAGAAATAAAAACGCCTTAGTTTGCGGAAGCACGCAAGGAATTGGAAAGGCAACCGCTATTTTATTAGCCGAAGAAGGAGTAAATGTTACGCTAATAGCCCGAAATGAAGAAAAGTTAAAAGCTGTTTTGACTGAATTACCAAACAACAAGCAACAGCATAGTTATTTGGTTGCAGATTTTTCTAATCCAAATGAATTAAAAAAAGTTTTAGAAGAATCACAATTACAATTTCATATTTTAGTAAATAATACTGGAGGTCCTGCAGGAGGTCCAATTTTCAGTGCAAAAATTGAAGAATTCGAAAGCGCATTTACCCAACATTTAAAATGCAATCATGTTTTAGTGCAAGCGCTAGTTCCTTTCATGAAATCGGAATCTTACGGTAGAATTGTGAATGTTATTTCAACATCTGTAAAGCAGCCTTTAGACGGTTTAGGGGTTTCTAATACCGTTCGCGGTGCTGTTGCAAGTTGGTCTAAGACGTTGGCAAATGAACTCGGGGAATTCGGTATTACTGTTAATAATGTGTTGCCAGGAGCAACAGGAACTGGGCGTTTAAAAGAAATTATAGGCAACAAAGCAACAAAGACAGGAAAATCATTTGATGTTGTTGCAGAGGCTATGAAAAATGCTTCTCCCGCAAAACGTTTTGCAGAACCAGAAGAGGTTGCTGCAGCAATTGTGTTCTTAACAAGTGAAAGAGCGAGTTATATTAACGGGATTAATGTTCCTGTTGATGGTGGAAGAACGAAATCATTATAATAGCAAAAAGAACCTAGAACCAATATTTTTAGAATTAAGACAATTTTAACTACCTTTAATCAGTCTTGACTCTTGTTTCTAAAAGTCTAAAAATGGAAAGAATATGAGCAATTTAGTACAGCCTTTAAATTTTAAAAAGTGGATTGACGAACACCGTCATTTATTAAAACCTCCAGTTGGTAACAAACAAGTTTGGGACAATGGTGAATTTATTGTGATGGTTGTTGGGGGACCAAATAGCAGAAAAGATTATCATTATAATGAAACTCCGGAGTTTTTCTATCAGGTAGAAGGGGATATGATTTTGAAGCTTATTGACGATAAAGGAAAAATGATCGACGTAGCAATTAATGAAGGAGATATTTATTTGTTGCCTGCAAAAGTGCCACATTCGCCACAAAGAAAAGAGAATACCGTTGGATTGGTTATCGAATATCCACGTTCTGAAGGAATGTTAGATGCCTTAGAGTGGTATTGCGAAGACTGTGGAAATCAATTGTATAGGGAAAATTTCGCCTTGGATAATATTGAAACGGACATGCCCATAATTTTTGATGCATACTATTCTGATAAAAAGAAATGCACTTGTGATGCTTGTGGAACCACAATGAAAGCTCCAAACAAAGTAAAGTAGTTTTTCATTGCGCGTAAACTCTAAGGTATTGGGAGCTAATTGCGTTTTTTTGAATAATGAAATATAGATACACAGAGAAAAACTTTCTCCGCAATAACCGCAATCAGTAAAAGATAAAAGTTCTTCATTTTTCACGAGGAACAGCCCGAAAAGTAGGGAGAAGTGTTCTTTTATTTACAGAGAGATTACTTCGAAAAATAGCAACGATACAAGCCATGACAAAAAGAAAACTACGCATTAACGGACATTCACATTTACTTCCTTACCCGGAAGAAATTCCTAAGTTTATGAAGGATAAAGAAATTTTCTGGGTAGATGATGAACGCAAACACATGTTGCAAAAAGGATGGAAACGTCCGGTAACAGATTCGAGTTTTTTCTTAAATGAAAAACTAGTTTGGATGAAAAAAAATAAAATTGATCATGCTGTAGTTTTAAACCTTTCTCAATTGTATGGGAATGGCTTGCGTCTGGAAGAAATGAAAAAAGCATTGCGTTTTCAGAATGATTTTAATGCAAAAGTCCAGAGAGAACATCCAGACAAATTTACCTGTGGTTTTGTGGTGCATCCTGGTTTTATTTACGGCGCATTGGATGAGATGAAACGCTGTGTGGAAGAATTAGGTTTAAGAGTTTTGTGCTTACCAACACACTTTATGGATTCTATAGGGCAGTGGCGTTGTGTATTTGATGAAGAGAATGATCGAATTTTTGAATTGGCAGATCAGTATAAATTGGCGATAGAAATTCATCCTTATGATGGTGATAAAATGATAAAATTAGAAAATACCAATTGGCGTTTTCATTTAATCTGGATGCTCGCTCAATGTGGAGACGCATATCACTTTTATACTTTAAACGGGATGCAAGAACGCTTTCCTAATATTAGAACTTGTTTTGCACATGGCGGACAGTTAGCGCAAATGAATCTCGGAAGAAGAATTCAGGGTTTTGACGGAAGACCAGACTTGTTTGAAGGAAAAACGCATCCTAGGAAAGCTGTTGGACATCCGAATATCTTTTTTGACACCTTGGTTCACGACGCAGATTCTTTAAAATTAATGATCGATAGGCAAGGTTCAAATCAAGTTTTAATGGGGTTAGATGATCCGTATCCTTTAGGAGAAATGGAAAGTGACGAGCAATCTTCTTATCCTGGTAAAATCTTAGATTTAGCAACAGAGAGAAATATTATTAATCAGACGCAATACGATCAAATTTGGGAGGACAATACTTTACAGTGGTTGTTTGGAAATGATGAGATAGCGAAGCAAGAGTTGATAAATAAAATTATTGGATAAGGTTCAGTTTGCAGTTGCAGTTTTTTAGGCACTTCATACTGCAACTGTATATTACTCAATATTTTTTTTGCATCCCTTTAAAACTTCTACAGCTCTAGATACTATAAATTTCGGATAAAATTCTTCCTTGATTTCCTCCTTTTTACTTAATGTAATAGCTCTTTTAACTGCATCACAATAGGGTTGTGTCGGTTTTCCAAAGAATTTTGCAGTGCCCATATTCCATTCGGCATATCCTAAAATAACTCTTGGATTGTTTGGCGCAATTGATAACGCTTTGGCATACAACTGATTGTTTTTTCCAGATAAAGTCATGCCATATTTTTGTCCGTCAAAAGCAATATAAGCCGTGTTTAACAAAGCTTGTGTAATCATAATTTCTGGATTGTTTTTTGAATTTGATTTGGCAACATCTAAAAATTCTTGGGCTTTGGTTAGTTTTACTTTTAAAAGAGCTTCATCTTTTAAACCAAAACTCCCCAAAATTTGAACAGTCGCTGCATAATAAGTCGGTTTCCATTTTGTGGGTTCAGCTTTCGATATTCTTTCAAAAAGTTGAGAAGCTGCTGTCATTTTTCCCTGTTCCCAAAGACCAAACGCTTTCTGCATTCCTGACTGATAGTTGGATTGCGCAGCAATAAATCCTGCATATAAAAGCGCTATAATTAAGATCGATTTTTTCATGGTATATTGTTTTAAGTTGTTTTGGTGTGCTTTTATATTTTGATGTCAATTGTTTTGTTTTCCGTTAATTGAAATTTTGCATCCTTATATTTTGGAGGTCCCATAAAACCAGTTGCATTGTTAGAACATCCGAAATCTTCTTTCGGAATTCCTATAAAATTGGTGTCCATTTTTTTATTATCATTTTCGTCATGCACAAACGAAACGGCATAGGTTCCTTTTGGAATATTTTTAAAAACCACTGTAGATTTTTTATTTATAATTTTTATAATATCACTTTTAAATGGCTTTTTTAAAAAGCTTTTTTCTGTCTTGTAAATACCGACTAACAAACTCCCTTTATCAGAGTTTATGCCTGCAATATTTACAGTTAAATTAAAAGTTTCTTCTTGTGCATTAGAGGATGAAATTCCAGTGATGAGTATAGCTATTGTTAGCATTATTTTTTTCATAGGTGCAATTTTAGTTGTTATTGATACTTCAAATATCTGATGTTTTCACGAGTTTTAGACAAAAATAATACCGAATTGTATTTTTTTGTTGACGAGTTGTAAAGTTAGTTGTTCGTCTTTGGTTTTAGCGGTTAGGTTCATATTTATATCTTAAATAAGATGGTTTTTTTTGTGTATTCTATTTGTTTAAGCCCTGATTGAAATGGCTTCATTTTTATTTTAAAGTTTTCAATTATTGTTTAAAAACTCCTTTAAAAGGAGCTTTCTTTATGTTATTTTCCTTTGGAGTTAAAGAAAAAGATATAATGGAAAGCAGGAAATAGCTTCAAAAGAATTATAAATTGTCTAATTGATTACTCTTTTTATCATCACTAATTGTCCAGAAAAAACCAACAAAAAAGAAACTGTTTACGTTGGGTAAAATGGCCTGCCTATCAAAATTACCATTCATATTTGCCGTATCCTTATAGTTGTAACCAAAT
>Ga0075446_10000497_pt1 | contig 15953 bp, 9 predicted proteins | sample CoawatmetaG05DNA_FD_71590 | JGI IMG/M metagenome (GOLD analysis project Ga0075446, IMG submission 71590) | Marine microbial communities from the West Antarctic Peninsula - Coastal water metaG058-DNA | ecosystem: Environmental > Aquatic > Marine > Coastal | place: Atlantic Ocean: West Antarctic... | reverse complement strand
CGAGCAAATGAAAAGAAAGTTGCAGGTGAAGAACTAGATTTTCAAAAGGAACAAAAAGAGCAAAGAGCAGAAGAGTTAATCATCGCTAAAAAAGAAAAAGAAAAACGAGCAGAGGAATTAATTATTGCAAGAGAAGAAATCGATTTTCAAAAGGATCAAAAAGAGCAAAGAGCAGAAGAGTTAATCATCGCTAAAAAAGAACTTGCTTTCCAACAAGAAGAAAAAGTTAAACGAGCAAATGAAAAGAAAGTTGCAGGTGAAGAACTAGATTTTCAAAAGGAACAAAAAGAGCAAAGAGCAGAAGAGTTAATCATCGCTAAAAAAGAAAAAGAAAAACGAGCAGAAGAATTAATTATTGCAAACAAAGAACTTGCCTATCAAAAGGAACAGAAAGACAAACGAGCAAATGAATTAATTATAGCCAATAAAGAAAAAAAGAACCGCCTAGAAGAATTGGTAATTGCCAGAGAATTAAAACAGTTTATTGAAACTTCAAACACTCCTGTCTTTGGTATTGATAATATGGGAGTAATTAACGAATGGAACCAAGCTTGTGAGAAAGTTACTGGATATAAAAAAAATGAAGTACTAGGTGTTGACTGGATGTTTTTTAATAGTGTAGCCTCTAACTTAGAAATGAAAAAAATAATAAACCTTGCTTTAAAAGGAAAACAATCTCCCAATTTTGAGTTTATTACAATTTCTAAAAAAGGAGCAAAAATAGTATTACTAGTAAATGCAAATACTCGATGGAATGCCCTTGGAGAGATTCAAGGGGTATTAGCAGTAGGCCAAGATATTACAGAGTTGGTTGGATATAGAAATGAACTAGAAAAAAAAGTAGAAGAAAGAACCATAAAGTTAAATCAAGCTCTGGAAAAACAAAAAGAATTAAATAAGTTAAAATCCAAATTTGTTTCAACGGCCTCGCATGAATTTAGAACTCCGCTGTCTGCAATTATTTTTGCCGCAGGTTCTATGAAAAAATATTGGAGTAAAATGGAACCTGCGATGATTGAAAAAAAACTTGACAAGATAGAAAATCAGGTGCAACATATGACTGGGTTGTTAGACGACATTTTAACTGTTGGCAAGGCAGAAGCGAATAAAATAAAAAATAATCCTTTAGAAATAAATCTTGGAAGCTTTATTGAAGATATTATTGAAGAGGTATATACTTCTAGAAAAAAATCACACAAAATAGAGTTTATTGATGTTGAAAATATAAAAAATACTACAATCTTAATTGATGAAAAATTAGGTCGAAATATTTTCACAAACCTCATTAGTAATGCCATAAAATACTCGCCAAATGGTAAAAAAATTATCATCGAAATCTCTACTGAAAAAAAATATATACTTATTTCGGTTACAGATTTCGGAATCGGAATTTCACCCAAAGAACTTAAAACAATATTCACTCCTTTTTCTAGAGGAAAAAATGTTGACTTAATTCAAGGAACTGGTCTCGGCTTAACAATTGCAAAAGAAGCCTTAAATGCTATGAAAGGAAAAATAACTGTAAAAAGCACCATTAATAAAGGTGCCTCTTTCATTGTAAGAATTCCAAAAAATTAATAATATGTATAAAATATTAATTGTAGAAGACACTATAGCTATCAGAGAAGAAGTTTACGACATTCTTTTATTAGAAGGTTATAACGTTGTGCAGGCTGAAAATGGGAAAACCGGATACCAAGCAGCTTTAAAGGAGCATCCAGACCTAATTATTTCAGATATATTGATGCCTGAGTTGAGTGGTTTTGAAATGTTTGAAAAACTACAAAAAAACAAAAAAACAAAAAAAATTCCATTAATTTTTCTCTCTGCCAAAGGAGAGAAAGAAGACATAAGGTCTGGGATGAATGCAGGTGCAGAAGATTATTTAGTAAAACCTATTAATATTGAAGAACTTATAAAGGTCGTTTCTAATAAATTAAAAAAACAACAATTAATTAAAGACAACGTAGATAAACTCGTAAACGAAAATAATTTCTTATTAAAGGAGGCCGGTAGAATGGCAAAAATTGGTTACTGGACATATGATAAAGAAACGAATACAAGTAAGTGGTCTAAAGCGGTTCATCAAATTTTTAATTCAGATCCTAAACAAGGAATGCCAAAACTTGCAGTGGTTTTAAATTGCTTCGAAAAGAAATCTAAACAAAAACTTCTAAAAGCTACAAAAGAACTTACTTCTAAAGGCACTAATTACGATATTGAACTACAATTAACCAATTTAAAAAATGAAAAACGTTGGATACAAGATATCGGAGAACCCCTCTATAATAATAAAAATGAAATTACAGGCAGTAGAGGAATTATTAGAGACATTACCAACTTAAAAAACAATCAAGAAGAATTAAAACGGTCTAATGAAAGGTATAAACTTATTGGTCTTGCCACCAATGACGCTGTTTGGGATTGGGATCTTTTATCTGATAAAATTTATAGAAATAAAGAAGGCTTTAAAAAAGTATTTGGCTTTAATGAAACTATAAATCTAGAAGAAATGCAAATAGAGGATTATGTTCATAAAGATGATAAGGAGCGGGTAGCCAAAGTGTTAAAAGAAACTATTAATGATTCCAGTCAAAATAAATTTTCATTTGAATACAGCTTTTTAAGTCCTAATGGAAACACACTTCGCATAATCGATAAAGGCTTTATTGTACGCAATAAAAAAGGCATCGCAGTTCGAATAATTGGGGCTGCAAGTAATATCACCAAAGAAAGCAACTTTAAAGAGTCTTTAGAAAGTGCTTATTCTAGCCTAAAATCAGTTTTAGAGTCTACTGTAGACGGTATTTTAGTAGTAAATAATAGTGGTGAAATAGAAGATTATAACAAGAAGTTTTTAGAATTGTGGAGTATACCAGATAGTGTAATAGCCACAAAGGACGACCAAACATTAATAAATTATGTTCTTGATCAATTGGTATATCCAGAAAAAATGATCGCTAAAGTAAAAGAACTATACACACAACCAGAGGCTACAAGCTTAGACATACTTAAATTAAAAGATTATCGCACGTTTGAAAGGTATTCGCAGCTAAAACTTATGAACGGAGTCAGTGTTGGCCGTGTTTGGAGTTTTAGGGAAATAACAGCTCGTATAAATGCTGATAAAGAAAAACAGCAATTGTTTGCTTTAATTGAATCTAGCGAAGATCTTATTGGTTTTGGTAATCTAGAAGGAACCCCTTCTTTTATTAATAAAGCAGGAAGAAAAATATTGGGTATTTCTGAAAATAAATTACTTTCTAAGTACCACTTCTCCGATTTCTTTCACCCGGAGGAAAGACATGTTGTCCTTGAAAGATTTCAACCTGCTTTTAAAGATAAAGGAAGATGGGAAGGAGATACTTTCTTAATAAATGCACAAACGAATAAGAAGAAAGCTGTATCCATGTCTGCATTTGTAATTAAGGATAATATTACAGGAGCGCCCATTGGTTTGGGCAATGTAAGCATGGACATTACAAAGCGTCTGAAAATTAAAAATGAATTAATATTAGCTAAAGAAGAAGCAGAAAAATTAAGTGGTTTTAAAGATCAATTTTTAACAAATATGAGCCATGAAATACGAACACCTTTAAATGGTATCCTTGGCTTTACCAAAATATTACTACGCAGTGATATTACAGAAAAACAAAAAGAACAATTAACTGCCATTAAAGTTTCTAGTGATATTTTATTAGTGGTAATTAATGATGTTTTAGATTTAGCTAAAATAGAAGCCGGTAAAATGGTTCTTGAAAAAACGGAGATTAAACTATTTCATGCAATAAATTCTATTTTAAGTACTTTTCAATTACGCTTGCAAGAAAAGGAACAAATACTACATACGCATTATGATAAAAATATCCCTGATTGGGTTCTTGGAGACCCTATTCGCATCAACCAAATATTATTAAACCTTCTTGAAAATGCTATAAAATTCACAAACGTGGGTGGTACTATTATTGTGAATGTGAATTTATTAGAACAAGACAATAAAAAGGCAACTATTGAGATTTCAGTGGCTGATAATGGTATTGGAATTTCAGAGGATACTATAAATGATATTTTTGAACCCTTTACTCAAAGCAGTGACAATACAACCCGAAAATACGGAGGTTCTGGTTTAGGGTTGAACATAGTGAAGCAATTAATAGAATTAATGGACGGAACTATTTCTGTAAAAAGTCAATTAGAAATTGGTAGTACATTTACTTTAAAGTTACCTCTAGCAAAGGCTACATTTGCCGACATTAAGCGCAGCGATGCAATCTCTGATAACAAAAAAATAGAACTACAAGGCCAATTAAAAAATTTAAAAAAGTTAAAAATATTAATTGTTGATGACATGGTAATCAATCAGTTTTTAGCTCAAACTATCTTAGAAGATATTGGCTTTGAAACTGAAGTAGCGGAAAACGGAAAAATTGCCGTCGAACTATTGGAAAAGAATAACTTCGATATTGTGTTGATGGATTTACAAATGCCGGAAATGAATGGTTGGGAAGCTACAGATTATATACGTAATAAAATGGACTACTCGAAATCATCCATACCAATCATAGCACTAACAGCTGATGTTACTCACAAAAATGCAGTAAAATGCATAGAGGCCGGTATGAATGAATATGTATCTAAACCAATTAATGAAACAGAATTACTGCAAAAAATCACTAAGTTGGTCAAAGAAAAGAGGAGTGTAGATAAAGTAAAGGTTAAAAAGGAGCTAAAAATTTGTAACTTAAGTTCTCTTAAAGGCCATTTGCGCAATAAGCCAAAGTTAATAGCAGAGATGCTTCAAATGTTGTTAAAAGAAACACCACTTGTTATTAAACAAATAAATAACTGTATTGCAACTACAAACTGGACAGGCTTACATTCAAATATTCACAAGATAAAACCAACATTAGCTTTAATGGGATTACCTCAAGACACTATACTTGACGCGCAAAAAATTGAAGATTATGCAACGGCAGAAGAGAATTTAGATTTAATAGTATCCCTATTCTTAAAGATGGAAAAAATATTAAATCAAGCGTACATAGAGCTAGAAGAAGAACTACAAATAATGAAAAAATAATATTTTGAAATTATATATAAAATACATGGTAAGCAACCGCTGTAAACTAGCGGTAAAAGAAGAACTCATAAAACTGGGACTTCATTTTAGTATTCTAGATTTAGGAGAGGTAGATGTCATGGAAAATATTTCTACTGAGCAAAGAGAATTGTTAAAGGTTAAATTAACAAACATAGGACTAGAACTAATGGACGATCATAGAGCCATATTAATTGAAAGAATAAAAAATTTAATTATCGAAACCATTCATCACTCCAAGGAATCGGTTAAAGTAAACTTTTCTCATTATTTGAGTGAAAAATTAAATCATGACTATGCCTTTCTTGCCAGTTTATTTTCTGAAGTGCAAGAAAGCACTATAGAACAATTTATAATCTCTCATAAAGTTGAGAAAATAAAAGAATTACTTATCTATGGAGAACTTAACGTTACAGAAATTTCTGACAAGTTAAACTACAGCAGCGTGGCACACTTATCTAGCCAGTTTAAAAAAGTTGTAGGCATTTCTCCTTCTCAATTTCTAAAATCAAAAAAAGTAAGACGAAAGCCCATTGAAGAAATTGGAGATAATGAGCATTTAAATACGCTAAACGAAACCACTACTGAAAATAAAATAAAACTTTTTCTAGTAGATGACGATCCAATCTTTTTAAGACTATTAGAGATTCAATTTCTTGAAATTGATAGTTATATTATAGAAACATACACCACTGGTGAAGAATGTTTAAAAAACTTATATCACAACCCCGATATTATTATTTTAGATTACTACATGAACAGTATTGTTAAAAGTGCTATGACCGGGGTCGAAACATTAGACAAGGTAAAATCCTTGAACGCTTCAATTCCTGTTGTAATGCTATCATCACAAGATAACATAGAAGTAGCTGTAAACTGTCTACATCATAAAGCAATAGATTATGTTGTAAAAAACGAAACTGCCTTTATGCACTTACAGAAAATAATTTCAAGCATTTTAAGTTCCAAAAAGATGGAAATAAAATTGAATTGGTTTGAGGACAGGATGTAATCTTCTGGTAATTATGAAACTTATATCGGTAATTATATAACAAAATTCATTAGGTCTGAGCGTACCTTTGTCTCATATAACCACGGCTATTAGTTAGATTTAACAAAACTAACGAAGAGCAAAAACTATTTAAGATGAAAAAAAGAACACTACTTACCATCGTAATATTGATGGGGCTCTCAGTTAGCTTAAGTGCTCAATCAGGTGCTACCGAAGGAAACTCGGCAAGTGCAAATCTTTTAGTTGCAATGACATTGCAAGAACAAAGTACATTAAGTTTCGGATCTACTCTTATTACAGATACTTCTATTGAAGGTAAAGTAATTTTAGAATCAACGAATGCAACTAGAGTGCATAGTGGTGGTGTAGAAGGATCTCTAGCAACGCCAACTGCATCAAACGCAACATATGCTGTTACAGGTACCGCTCTTGAAACATATGCAGTTTCATTACCAGCTTCGATAGAAGTTGTACACGGAACAGATAGTAATCAAAAAATGACAATCGATACAATGACTGCACGTTTTAATAATGCATCTGCAGACGCTGTAACAAGTACACTTAGTTCTACAGGAACAGATTCTTTTAGTGTTGGTGGAACATTAACAGTAGCACCAGGACAACTTGGTGGTGCATATGCAGGTACATTTGAAGTAACTGTTGATTATAACTAAAATACTACAACATTTTTTTAAATATAAAAGTAAGGCCCATTTCATGGGCTTTTCCTTTTATAAAAAACTATATTTGTTAGAGTAAACTCCATAAAAAGATATTATGAAAAATAAATTATTATTTTTAATACTCATCATTTTGTGGGGATCCAGTCTAACTATTCAGGCTCAAGGAGATTTATTAATTACCCCAAACCGTGTTGTTTTTAAAACAGGACAAATAAAAGAAATACTTAATTTATTAAATACAGGTAAAGAAACTACTACGTTTTCAGTGTCTTTTGTGCAAAGGCGAATGAATGAAGATGGAAGTTTTACTGTTATTACAGCCCCTGAAGAGGGACAAATGTTCGCAGATCCATACCTTAGAATTTATCCACGTAGAGTTACCTTGCTGCCCGGAGAAGCCCAAGTGGTAATGCTGCAGCGCAGGCGAAGAGCAGATATGAAACCTGGGGAATACAGATCTCACCTCTTTTTTAGATCCGAAAAAAATTATTTTGCCTTAGGAGAAGAAAGCCAAGACAGTATCGAAGCATTTTCTGTAAAGTTGACACCCATTTTTGGCATTAGCATTCCTATTATAATACGTGCTGGTAAAGTAAGTGCAGTTGCAGAACTAACTAATTTAAAGTTAGAAAGCCATAAAAACACCCAACTTACATTTACACTCAATAGAAAAGGTGATATTTCTATTTATGGAGACTTTGTTGTTGACTATTTTCCTCTAAAAGGAAAACCTTATACTGTTGGAGCCATGAAAGGCGTGGCCGTTTACACCAATATTAACAAACGCTTTATCTCTATACGCCTAAACAAACCGCCTAAATTGGATTTAAATAAAGGTATGTTAAAACTAAGATATACCAGCCGTGCTGGTGCTGGAGAGAAAGAAGTGTTTGCCGTGAAAAATTTGGAACTAGGAATTTAAATATGTATGAAGACAAAAAACCTACATAACTCAAATCAAAAAATACTATTTTTAATACTGTTTTTTTATTCGGGCTTCTATTTAGCGCAACCATTGTTGCCTGAAAGAAACCTCACTGTGGGGGTTACACAAGGTCTTTACTTCGGTAAATTCTATGATCTTGGTACGGGTGGAACTGTTTCTGTAGATTGGCAAGGTATCCGAAATACAACAGGCGGGATTATAGCAACACCTAGCTCTATTGTAAGGCCTGCTATCTTTGAAATTAAACTATGTCAAGGTAGAAATGTAACCATTACGTATGCTCCTACTTCAACACTCACAGGAAGTAATGGTGGTGCCTTTCAATTAGATCTTGGCCCTACGGAAAAAGGAGGAAGTGGAGCGATATTTCCAATAGAAAACAATTGTGATTTTATAACAATTTTAAGGGTTGGAGGAACCCTTCATGTTCCCGGAAATTCACCACCAGGTTTTTACACAGGGAGTTTTGAAATTTCCTTTGACCAACAATAATGCACAAGCTAATACCTCACTATTCTAAAATAATTAATTTAATATTGAATACAACATCAAAATATGTATTGTTTTCGATCTTTTTTCTTGTTTTGTATCCGCTGCACACAATTGCTCAGGATAGAAAAACAAATAAGGTAGAATATCCTGCTTACTATGATGAGCTACTGATAAACGTATACATGCAAAATGGTTACAGTTTTGAAACTTACATGCTTATTTCAGACTCTAATGTGGTGTATTTAAATATTGAATCTTTGTTTGAACAATTAAAAATAAAGTGTATAACTAATGCGAGCAGCCTCGTGGGTTTTATCGAAAAGGAAGCCAACGAATACAGCATTGATTTTGATAAAAAAGAAATTAAGATTGGAGACAAAATAATTGACATTTCAAAGTCGGTTCAAGAAGAGTTTGGTGTAAATTATATAGAATCTTCCCTTATCTCGGAAACTTTTGGTTTAAACCTGTTATTCAATCAACGCTCGCTCTCTGCACAATTGACCTCTACTTTTGAACTTCCGTTTTTAAAAGAAATCCGAATTAAAAATAACCGAGACAATATTTCAAAATTACAAGGAAAAGTCAGTATTGCAGACACCATAATTCCAAGAGATTATCACTTATTTAAATTAGGTACCTTAGATTGGTCATTAAATTCGATTCAGGCCATAAAGAATACGAGGTCTAACGCAGTGCGCTTATCAGTTGGTTCAGAATTATTGTTCGGTGCAGCCAATGTATCTATCAACTATAATGACCAATATAAATTTGATGCAAGACAGATTCAATACGGTTGGCGTTGGATTGATAATGAAAAAAAAATTATTAAACAAGCCGAAGTCGGTAATATTTATGCACAAAGTGTTTCACTCTTAAATGGGCCTTTAATAGGGGCAACTGTAAACAACTCTCCGAATACCGTTAGAAAAGCGAGTGGTTATTACACCATTAACGATACTACAGAACCTAATTGGACGGTAGAACTTTATATTAACGATGTATTGGTAGATTATACCTTAACAGATGCCTCTGGCTTGTTTGTTTTTAAAGTTCCTATTGTATATGGGTATACTACTATAAGACTAAAGTTTTATGGCCTTCTTGGAGAAGAAAGAACAGAGGAGCGCGTTATGAATACGCCTTATACCTTTGTGCCTGCCAAAAAACTAGAATATAGTGTTACTACAGGGGTATTGCAAGATGGTCACAATAGTCTTTTTAGTTTGGTGAATTTTAATTACGGTATAAATCGTTTTTTAACGGTTGGTGGTGGATTAGAGTATTTATCGAGTATTCCAGATAGCCCCCTAATCCCTTTTGCAAGGGTTGCGTTTCAGCCATTTTCCAAAATGGTTCTAAACTTCGAGTACGCTCATAATGTAAGAACACAAAGCTTACTAAATTTTTATTTTTCAAAAAGCACTTTTTTAGAGGTAAGCTATGTAACCTATGCAAAAGAGCAACTAGCCCGTAGATTTAATGCGTTAAAAGAACTTAAAGTACGGTTTTCAATTCCTTTTAAAGTGAAAAATATTACTGGTTTTACAAAATTAAATTTCAATCGGTATACGTATCAATCATTTACTTACAATCAATTTGATTATACATTGTCGGGGTATTACAAACAATTTAGTTTTAATACATCTTCCTTTATCAATTGGGCAGGTATTAATAAACCTCAAGTAAATTCTGCATTATCACTTTCCTATAGGCATCAAAATGGTATTGTATTTCGCCCATCGGCCGCCTATAATGCAACTACAAATAGACTGGTAACAATAGATGCAGCGATTGAAAGGAGATATGCAAAAATGTATTTTTCTGCTTCTTATAGTAGAAACATTCAATTTAAAAATGACCTCTATTTTTTATCTTTTAAATATGATTTACCCTTTGCTCGTGCAGGAATTTCAAGTTCCTATACCAACAGTTCAATTGTTTTTTCAGAAAATGCCCAAGGAAGTATGGCTTTTGGTGCGGGTAATAAACACATACATACTGGAACCAATTCAGCAATAAATAAAGGAGGCATCTTATTTTACCCATTTCTTGATTTAAATCAAAATGATAAATTAGACCCAGGAGAAAAGATGGTGTTATTATCGCAAGTTAATGTTTCTGGAGGAACAGCAGAAATAAGTAAAAAAGACGCCATTGTTAGAGTTTTTGACTTGAATGCTTTTGTGAATTATAATGTAAACTTTTCAGATACTAGTTTAGATTATATTTCCTGGAGGTTTAAACACAATACCTATCAAGTGCTTATAGACCCAAATCAATATAAGAAAGTGTATGTCCCTATATACTCTGTCGGAGAAGTAACTGGGACAATTTATCGAACTTTAGATAAAATTACAGAAGGGCAAGGCCGTGTTACCGTGCAAATTTATAACTCCAAAGGAGAAAAAGTAACTGAAATATTAAGTGAATTTGATGGGTATTTTACCTATTTAGGTTTAAAACCTGGAAAATATACTGTTAGAGTTGATAAGGAACAATTAAATAAATTGAACTACAATTGTTATCCTTTAACCCAAGAAATAACTATTAAATTATCAGAGGATGGAGATATTGTAGATGGTATTGATTTTGAAATTAAACCGATTCAGATAGATAAACCAATAATTCAAAAGGATACCATTCCAAAAATAGCACTATTGACTCCAAAAGACAGCACCAGGCCTAAGCAAATAATTGACTCATCTTTTGGAAAAATTTCAGACATTGAAGGGCATTTCTACACCGTACAAATAGGCGTATTTAACAAGAAGGTATCAAAAGAAGATTTTAAAATACAGTCCTCTATATTTTATGAAGTATTGCAGAGTGGAAAAGTGAGATATATTTACGGTACTTTCGAAAATAAAACGGCAGCGCTTAGTGCTCGAAACAGCTTGCTATCTAGGGGTAACAAGGGTGTATTTGTAACAGAATACCTAAACGGAAAGAAAATAAAAAATATCTCTGGCATTTTACCTAAAGAAAAAGCTCCTATAGAGAATCCGCAGAAACCTAATAATAAGACCAAACAGAAATCTATAAATATAGATTCATCTTTCACTAATATTGCTTATATTGAAGGTATTGTCTATACTGTTCAAATAGGGGCATATAAAAATGTAGTTACACTAAAACAATTATTGAACCTGTCGCCCATGTATTATGAAATACTAGACACAATGATTACGAGGTATTTGTCTGGTAATTATAAGACGTTAGAAGAAGCTAAAGCTGCAAAAGATATAATTAAAGCCCTCGGAATTGAAGATGCTTTTGTTGCGGCCTATAAAGATGGTCATAAAGTTCACGTGAAAACACACATTAAAATTATGGAATAATAAATTTACCAATCAAAAAGTAATAATAGTATAATAAGTGCATCTATTATGTTAATGAACTTTATATTTGTTACCTCTTAAACTCGAAGTTATGAAATCAAAATTAAACCTTTTAGCGTCCTTACTTATTTTACTACTGTTTAACAGTACTGCTATATTTGGGCAGTCTATGGGTATCAGTAACGTTGCTATTACCCCAGACCCTTCTGCTATTGTAGAAATGAGAAGCACTGGTAAAGGAATGCTTATTCCTAGGTTAACGGAAACAGAAAGAAATAATATCAATGGGCCTGCTACCGCATTGATGATTTATAATACTTCAACCAATCAGTTTAATTTCTATAATGGAAGTTACTGGGCAGTTTCTATATCTGGTAAAACGCCATACATGAACTCAGAAACTGAAGACACTTTTACAACCTCCTCTACTGCTGATGTTGTCATACCAGAAATGAGCAAAACAGCAGCAGAAGACGGTAGTTATCTAATCCTTTTTAATAGTAAGGTGACCATACCTGAAGCAAACAATACAATCGGTTTTAGTACCGCAGAAGCAAAAGCAGATTTAAGTCTAATTTATAATGATATTACCGCTATAGCGCCAACCGACACACATATTCTTACTTTTGGCGGTGGAGAAATACTAACCCCAGGGGTTTACCTAGTGGGAGGAGCAATGTCTATCACAGGATCTCTTACCTTAGATGGTCAAGGAGATTCTAATGCCTTATTTATAATAAGAGGAAATGCAGCATTTAATACAAGTGCCGGAGCTACGGTTACTTTAGTTAATGGAGCACAGCCACAAAATGTGTATTGGCTAGCACAAGATGCCATCGGTTTTGGTGCCAACACTAAAATACAAGGAACACTGTTTTCAAACAGTGCAGCCATTGCAGTAGGTGCAGATTGTGTTATCACAGGAAGATTATTAACCAAGGCTGGTGCTGTTGCTTTTGGCCCTGGTACACTAACATTACCTGATGACTTTTCTACGATCGATTTTAGGGCGTTAACTAATTTTATACTATTTACGGGTGGTGGTGGTGTAGCCAATACAGGGATCTCTACTTATACCGGAGACATTGGAACAAACCTAGGAGCAATTACAGGATTTTCCTCTGCTACTGTAAACGGTACCATATTTCAAGCAGGTTCAAGCACTACTGTTACACCAATTAATCACATGGCTACTTTTAGCATTTTTAAAAATGGAACACTACTTCCTTTTACTGGCAGGACAAGAAGTAACTTGAAGAATCCGTCAGACATCGCGTTGCAGGGTTTTTCTATACTTGTAGGAGGAGACACCATTGATATCCGACTAAAGATTGATGAGCAAGAATCTGACGAGAAAGAAGTAAGTGTTTCAAGTAGAATATTAACATTAGTTAAAATAGGCAACTAAAAACAACAAGCATAACATTTACGGAGTGTACTTTAATGAACACAGAATTACATCAAAAGAGATAAAAGTAGCATGAAAAAATTCACTGATTATAAAAATAGTAATAACAAATGGTTTACCATTTTGTTAGTAATACTGTTTTTAATAGTGAAACAAGAAGCACAAGCCCAATATGTAACAAACAATGGTGCCTATATTTCTATTTCCAATAATACAGTTATAAATATAGATACCTTACAAAATAACAGTGCTACAATACTTAATAACAACGGTACCTTAAATCTTTCTAGCATTAATAATGACGGCGTTATTCTGGGTAATGGTGCATATAACCTAACAGGTGACTTTACAAGTACAGGAACTTTTTCTAGCGAATCTGGTACTGTAGACATGAAAGGTACCTCTGCCCAAAAAATGGATATGGCAGTTACTACCTTTAATGATCTTACCATAAACAACGCCGCAGCAGTTACTTTAATTTCATCGGAAACTACCATTACCAATAGACTTAAAATTAATTCAGGGAAAATATTTAAAATTGAAGCAGATAAAAATTTAACAGTAACTGGTATGATTAAAAACTTCGCAGGTACTAGCGGGTTTATTTTAAAATCAAATGCATCTGGTACAGCATCTCTCATTCACAACACAAACAATGTTCCAATAACCGTACAGCGCTACATTAGTGGTGCTTCAGAAGATTGGCATTTTCTTTCCACTCCTGTTGCAGATCAAGAAATAAGTGGTAGTTGGAATCCTTCTGGAACCTATGGTAATGGCACTGGCTATGATTTGTATATTTATAATGAACCTACACCATGTTGGACATACCAATTAAACACATCTGTTGCCCCAACTTGGGAGTCTATTCATCCTACTTCTAATTTTGTTAAAGGTCGTGGATATTTATATGCCACCCAAGATACAAACCCAACTAAAGAATTTATTGGGTTTTTAAATAATGGAAACATTAATTATTCAATAACAAATGAGAGTCCAGATCTTGTAGTTAAAGGATTTAACTTAGTTGGCAACCCGTATCCCTCATCTATTGATTGGAAATCAAGCACTGGTTGGTCGCGAACTAATTTAGTACCATCTGGTGGTGGATATGATATGTGGATATGGAACCCTACCTCAAATAATTATGGTGTATATAATTCAAATGGTACTCAAGGTACAAATGGGGTAACCCAATTTATTCCTCCAACACAAGGCTATTTTGTAAGAGCAGCCAGCAACGGGAAACTTAAAACAACTAATGTTGTACGTGTAAATACGAGTGCTAGTAACTGGTTAAAAGAAGAAACTAGTAAAAACAATATCTTAAAAGTTGGCATAACATCAAAAGACGGAAATGGTTCTGATGAAGTTTTACTTCAATTTGGTTCCGAAAATAATGAACCTGGAGCCTTAAAGTTCTTCAGTCAAAATGAAGAAGCGCCTTCTCTTTATCTGAATGATTTGGGTAAAGATTTATCAATACGATACTTAACGGATACCCATGAAAATTCAAAAATTCCTCTACATTTTAAGGCAGGGCAAGATGGAAGTTATGCACTAAAATTCCCTATAGAAAGCCCTACTTTTAAAACATTTTTATTAGAAGATAAAAAAACAAAAATAGTAACAGATTTAAAACTAAGTTCAACATATAACTTTAACGGATTAATTAGTGATACAGCAGATAGGTTTGTACTTCATTTTAAAGATATCACTGAGGAAAGTGAAAACTTACCCGCTTCAATTTATTATGATGGAAACGAAATTAATGTAGACTTAATGTTGGTAAATGAACAAACAGATATTAAAATATATGACATCTTAGGCAGACTGATACTTCATAAAAAAGGAGCAGCTAAAATGATTCATCGCTTTAATATTCAGCCAAAAAATGCAATTTATATAATAATAGCCTCTAGTAAAGGAAAAATAAACAGGGGTCTAGTCTTAGTTCATTAGAATATGGTAATATTCTTAAGTATTATTACAACTTTATTTGGATTATTTATTAAATCTGATTTAAAATTGTTGATTACATAAAATATTTGTAAATTGCAGGGTTGTCGGAAATTAATTATAAATTACATATTATTTAGTTTTATACTATGTATTTTATTAAAGATTTTTAATTTGAGAAAAAAGATTTTATTTACTGTCTTTATAATGTCATTGTTTACAATGCAAGTAAAAGCGCAATCGGTAGCAACGATGAGCGGAACATCTGCCAATGCTGGTCTCTTAATTGCCATGACACTCTCTGAAACGAATCCTTTAAATTTTGGATCTAGTATGCTTGCTACTTCCGCAGGAGGTACTGTGCTTTTACCATCAAATTCTACAGATAGACAATATACGGGTGGTGTTGCCAATTCAACAGCAACCCCAATTGCAACTGTTGCCTCATATAATGTTAATGGCACTGGTTTAGAAACGTATGCCATAGTATTACCATCCACAATAATTGTATCTCACACCACAGTTCCTACAGGTATCAATACGATGAATATTAGTTTAATGACTGCACGTTTCAATGGTGCAGATTCAGATGCCACTACAAGTACACTTGCCGCAGACGGAACGGATAGTTTTACACTAGGTGCCACGTTAACGGTCCAAGAAGATCAAGTTGGTGGAACCTATGCAGGAACATTTCAAGTAAGTGTTGATTACAACTAGTTCAAAATTATTGTTGTCAAAACGAAACCTACATTTCAATAAAATTCTTCCTTAAACTTTCTTTTAGAAATATAACACACATATTTTCTTTTTAAAATAAATTTTATCGCAGCCTTATTTAAGAAACTTCGAAAAGAAATAATAGCAACTAAATTTCTATTTAACTTTAAATAATACCAACAAACAAAATAGACTCTTATTAGGCTCTAACTATTGAAAGTGAAAAAGATTTTTTCTTATTTCTATCTCCCCAATTTACTTCGAATATTCAAAATTTTATACTGTGCAAAATAA
>Ga0075446_10000483_pt1 | contig 16182 bp, 14 predicted proteins | sample CoawatmetaG05DNA_FD_71590 | JGI IMG/M metagenome (GOLD analysis project Ga0075446, IMG submission 71590) | Marine microbial communities from the West Antarctic Peninsula - Coastal water metaG058-DNA | ecosystem: Environmental > Aquatic > Marine > Coastal | place: Atlantic Ocean: West Antarctic... | reverse complement strand
ATAACAGGTGATGTTTCTGACGCATCTCTTAATATATTAGGTGCTCAAAGTGAAACTGCTCAAACTATAGTAGTACCTAGTACGGCCTTTGGAGGAGATGGTAGTGCAGATATAGTAGCTGCTGATTATAATAATCTAACATTTAATACTTCTTATGGGGCGGGTGCTTCAGGCTATAGTGATAATTCTAATAATTCTCTAACCTTAAGAGCCACTGCTGCGAACTTTATAAGAGATAATGATTACTTTATTTGTGCTGTAATTGAATTTGAACACGACTTTGCTGATAATGATCCAGGAAGTACTGTCTCTAAGAAAAACGGTATAAATTATGGAACAGCAGCTTTTTTAGAATACACAGAAGCATCATCAGCTAGTGGTCCCGCTAATCTAACAAGCTTTAATGGAATTGCTAAAGCAAGTATTACTTCCATAAATGGAATTGCTATTGCTAATATAACAACTCTAAATAAAATTAGTTAGTGGTTTCTAAAATCCACATATATGTATATTCAAACATAAAATAATAAAAGTTATGGCTATTAAAGGATCAAAAAAATTAGAAGCTCAAGAATTAGAATCTCTACTTGACTTAAGAAAGAAAAACAATAATTTAATTTTCCAAAGAGGACAATTAGGATTAGCTGAGGATAATTTACAATCACAAAGAGATCTTTTAAAAGAAGAAATCCAAAAACTATCTCAGGAAGAACAAACTATTTCTACCCAACTTTTCGAAAAATATGGAAAAGGAGAAGTTAATATTGAAGATGGTACTATTACTCCAGTAAAGTAATTTTCTATACTGGTTCGAATATTTTCTAGATATTTATTATTGACTTTAATTCATCATGGTTTTGATGAAAAAGTTCATATTTATATATAACACAAATAATCTAGAAAATAATGGCTGAACAAATAGTATCACCAGGTGTATTTCAACGAGAAACCGACCAATCATTCATAACCCCGGCTCCAGTAGAAGTAGGGGCAGCAATTATAGGCCCTACAGTTAGAGGACCAATAGAACAACCTACAGTAGTAAGTTCATTTGCTGATTATAAAAATAAATTTGGAACGACTTTTGTGTCAGCTTCCGAAAATCTTGAATTTTTTACTTCAATAGCAGCACAGAAATTTTTCTCTAATGGAGGTAATTCTATGTTAGTAACTAGAGTAGGAAGTGGCTCATTTACTGAAGCTACTTCAACTAATATAGTAGCTAATCAAGGAGCAACCTCTGGATTTGCAGGAGGGAATTTAAGCTTTACTCCTACTTTCTTTACAACTGTGGGAGATGAAGTACAAATAACTGTAGGATCAACAGAATTTAGATTTATAGCAGCAGCACCAAGTTCTCTTCCTGTTGATAATTCACCAGTATTTTTCGTAGCAACAGGATCTGACTCAGGAAGTGCAATAGAATTATTAACAGCTAAAGTAGGCACCGTAAATACTTTAGGAGCTGGAATATCATTTTTTGACGATGGTTTAACATTAGGTATATCAGCATCAGTCGCAGGAACATCAGGTAATTCAATTACTATAGAAACAGGATCGGGTGGCACAATTAGTACCGATGTATTAACATTAACTGGGGGTACTGATGGATCAGGAGAAGTAGCATTTACACTAAAAACATTAGCTGAAGGAATTGTATTAAACAATTCTACAGGAGCTACTGATGGTGGTTTACAATTTTCTGATGGATCTTTACAATCGGGTTCCCTTGATAATTTAAGATATGAAATTACAGGATTAAATACGGTTGCTGGTACATTTAATGTATCAATAAGAAGAGGAGATGACAATTTAACTAATAAAATTATACTTGAAACATTTGTTGGATGTAGTTTAGATCCTAAGGCAGATAATTATATTTCAAAAGTAATTGGTGATCAATACGCAGAATCTTCTACAGATGAAGGTCAAACTTCAATTAGAATAAATGGCGATTATCCAAATAGATCTAAATTTGTAAGAGTATCAAGTGTCGCCCTTCAAACACCAGATTACTTACTGAATAATGGTACTGTAGGAAAAAATTTAAGTGGAAATTCATTCTCAGCTAATTTACCAATAGCACAAAGTGGATCATTCCATAGTGCAACAGGTACTAATATCCCTGCAGAAGAAGCATTAAATACATTTGAAACTATAACAAATATAACAGACGGCAACACTCAAGGATTAAAATCTAGTGATTACACAACAGCTTTAAATATTCTTAAAAATCAAGATGAATATAGATTTGCTACTTTAACACTCCCGGGAATTTATCAAGAAGACTATTCTTCGGCAGTAGCAGCAGCAATTGAACTTTGTGAAGTAAGAGGAGATTGTTTTTACATAGCAGATATGGTAGCTTATAATAAAACTGTAGCTGATGCAACTGCAAAAGCTGGTGAATTAAATACTAATTTCGCAGGTACTTATTGGCCTTGGGTTAAAGTCCCATCTACTGAATTAAGTAGAAATGTGTGGGCTCCAGCTTCAACAGTAATGCAAGGTGTTTATGCCGCTAACGATAAAGTAGCAGCTCCATGGTTTGCACCAGCGGGCCTAAATAGAGGAGGCTTACCAATTGTAAGAACAGAATTTAAAGTAACTCAAGCTTTAAGAGATAAATTATATGATAATAAAGTTAATCCAATTGCTACTTTTCCAAGAGTAGGACCTGTAGCATATGGACAGAAAACACTCCAAAAGAAAAAGAGTGCTTTAGATCGTATTAATGTAAGAAGATTACTTATCTCTCTTAAAAACTTTATAGGAGATACTTCTAAAAACCTAGTATTTGAACAAAATACAACAGTAACTAGAAATAGATTCTTAAATGCAGTTAATCCATTCTTAGAATCAGTTCAACAAAGACAAGGATTATTTGCCTTTAGAGTAGCAATGGATGAAAGCAACAACACAGCTGAGGCTATAGATAGAAACCAATTAGTAGGCCAAATATTTATTCAACCAACAAGAACAGCTGAATTTATAATTCTAGATTACACAATACAACCAACTGGAGCTACATTTAATGACTAAAAGTTAAAAAACTCTATATTTATAACAAAACAACAACACAATGGCAATACTTAGCTCAGCAGATATGTTTTTTACCGCTTACGAACCTAAGCTACAAAACAGATTTATATTTTACATAGATGGCATTCCAGCATATCTTGTAAAATCCGCAGATAAACCAAAATACGTAGCAGAAGAAGTAGTTCTTGATCACATTAACGTTAAAAGAAAAATAAAAGGCAAATCAGATTGGTCTAACATTTCTTGCACCCTATATGATCCAGTAACACCCTCAGGAGCACAAGCAGTAATGGAATGGGTTCGACTCCATCACGAATCAGTAACAGGTAGAGATGGTTACTCTGATTTCTATAAAAAAGATGTTAGATTTAATACTCTAGGACCTGTTGGCGATGTTGTTGAAGAGTGGATTTGTAAAGGAGCTTATGTAACTAATGCAGAATTCGGAAATGGTGATTGGACATCATCTTCACCTATGGAAATTAGTTTAACAATTGCTATGGATTATGCAATCCTAAATTACTAAAATTATTTACATATAAAAATTGAAGAGGTGCGCAAGCACCTCTTTTTTTTACATATGTATATGCAAACATACAAAAGTTATAAAATGGAAAATAAACAACTATTCCCCACTGAGGAAGTTACTTTACCTTCAAAAGGTTTAATTTACCCCCCAGATAATCCCCTTTCAAAAGGTGTATTAGAAATGAAATACATGACTGCTAAGGAAGAAGATATCCTTACAAATGAAAGCTACATTAAGAATGGAACCGTAATAGATAAATTATTAAAATCTCTAATCGTAACCTCTATTGATTACAATGATATAGTAGTAGGTGATAAAAATGCAGTTATGATTGCTGCCCGTGTTTTAGGATATGGTAAAAATTATACTTTTAAAATAGATGATGAGGAACATACTGTTGATCTTACTGAAGTAGAAGATAAAATATTAGATGAAAAAGATCTTTTAACTAAAGGGCAAAATGGATTTGAATTTACACTTCCTACAACTAAAAAAACTATTACATTTAAACTCCTTACTCATGGTGATGAAAAAAAGATAGATAATGAAGTTAAAGGGATTAAAAGAATTAAAAAAGGAGAATCCCCTGAATATAGCACTCGGTTAAAACATATGATATTATCAGTTGATGGTGAGTCTGAAAGTAAAACCATACGTGAGTTTGTAGATACCCAATTATTAGCACGCGATGCTAGAGCATTAAGACAATACATTAAAGCAATCCAGCCTGATGTAGATTTATTATTTAATCTTGAAACAGAAGCTGGAGAAAAGGAGGTCAGGGTTCCAATTGGGATCACGTTTTTTTGGCCTGACTCCGAATTATAAATTCCAAGTTTACCAAGAAATACACGATTTAGTGTATTATGGGAATGGGGGGTTCATATACTCTGAAGTATATGTTATGCCCATCCATATTAGGCGTTATCATATTAAAAAAATAAATGATCTTCATGAAGAACGTAATAAAGAAGAGCAAAAAGCTATGGATACTTCTAAACAAAATATGCAAAAGATGCCTGCTGTACCTAGGATGAAATAAAATTTAATTATTTTATATTTATACCAGATAATAATAATACCCTATGGCTAAGAAAAAACTTGATGATATTAATAAGACAGGTGGAGATATAAAAAATACCTTTGCTGAAGTAGGAAATCTTATTAATGAATTAAATGCTAATTTAGAAAAAACCCTTAAACTTACCCAGGGTGTAGCTAATAATATGTCTGAAAGTAATGATTTAGGCAAAAAATCTAGTAATAATGAGGAATACAAAAAGAAAATCCTCAAAAACATAGAAGGACTAAAGGCATCTGAACAAAAAACATTATTAGCTGGATTAAAAACAGGTAAAGGCCTTAATAAAGACCTTATGGCTAAGATAGGACTTGAAAATGAAAGCCACCATGCGTCAGCGGCATCCCATCTTAAAAAGATAGGACTACAGAAAAGTGAGATAAAATTAGCATCCATCAACGTTAAACTTCTTAATGCTATGAATGCTTCATTGGATGTTTTCTTAACCCAATTAATGGCTGTTGATAAAGAGACTACGGAAATGGCCAAAAATCTTAATCTATCAAAAACAGAAGCAATAGGTGTAAAGCAAAATTTCGCAGCAATTGCTATGCAATCAGAAGATATAAGAGTTAACTCAGTAAGAATAGGTAAAGCAAATGCAGAACTTAATACCCAATTAGGAACTGGTGTTGTATTTGCAGGTAATATGCTTACTACTTTTTCTAAACTTACAGAAATTGTAGGAATTTCAGCTGAAGCTGCTGGTAATTTAGCTTTCCAAGCTCAAAACTCAGGCCAAAGTTTTAGAGAGGTAGAAGAAAATGTATTAGCAGCATCTTATGAGATGCAGAGAGGAGTAGGTATCCAACTTGATATGAAAGGGGTATTAGAGGCAACAGGTAAAGTTACTGGTCAAGTAAGAGCAAATTTAGGGGCAAGTCCCGAATTAATAGCAAAAGCCGTAACCGCTGCTAAATTATTAGGAGCTGAATTAAACGATATAGCTGCCGCTGGTAAAACTATGTTAAACTTTGAAAGTAGTATTGAAGCCGAATTAGAAGCAGAACTTTTAACAGGTAAACAGTTAAACTTAGAAAAAGCAAGAGCAGCAGCTTTAGCAGGTGATCAAGTTGCTTTAGCTGAGGAATTATCCAAAAATGTAGGAACACACGCCGAGTTTTCAAACATGAATGTTCTCCAACAGGAAGCATTAGCTAAAGCTATGGGAATGAGTGCGGATGGTATGGCAGATATGTTATTTAAACAGGAAACTATGGGTATGAATGCTAAACAACTTAGAGCCCAAGGTAAAGGTGAATTAGCAGACAAATTAGAACAACTCGATGCCGAAGAAAGACGAAATTTAGCTATGGAAAAATTCCAAACTACAATAGGTGATGTAGCCTCAGCATTATTACCTGTTGTTGAATTTATGGGTAAAATATTTGAAACTATTGCGGGGATGTCCGGTCTTTTAATTCCATTAGTAGGAGTCATGGCTGCATTAGCAACAGGAGCAGCGTTATTTGCGATCAAAGCAGCTGGAGGGTTAGTCCCAATGATGACAAAAGCAGTATTATCTATATGGTCATCACTAGCACAAATACCATTTGGTATAGGTCTTGCTATGGCGGGTGTTGCAACTGCAGCAATGATTGGTATGATTTCATCTAATAAATCTAAAGTAAAAGATGGATTCGCACCCTCAAGCAAAGGCCCATTCACAATCACAGATAATTATGGTGGTATGGCTGAAACAACACCAGGTGATAACGTCCAAGTTGGACCTAGTAGTGCTAAAGCTTCATCACAACCCATAGTAGTTCAAAATAGTTGGGATGCATTTGCTGCATCTAGTAGTAGAGGGAAAAAAGGATTAGGAGGAACCCAAGCACTTCAGGCGACCCCTACATTTGCTTAATATTTATAACAAAACAACACAATCATGTCATTAAAAAATTTAACATCAATTCACGACTTAGTTCAAGGAGAAACCGCTCCCGTAGGAGAAATGGAATCTCAAACAGGCCCAGCATTTTCAATTACAGGACCTGATATAGAAAGAGGTTTATCCCCCTTTAATGTTCCAGCAGGATCACAACTACATGGGGGTCCCTTAGTTGACCAAGCAGGTAGATCATTAGTGGGCCCAGCATATCAAGGAATTTATGGTGGTATTTCAAACCCCTCAGGATTAGATAACGATGGAGTAACTCCAGATTTATATACAGACAACCTCCCAGGTTAAGATTTTATGGCAATATCCTTACAAAACATTTTAAGATTTGCCGAAAATTCAGGACAAAACCCTGATGGATCTCCTTTTGACCAAAGGTCATTAGGTTATGGAGATAACCCACCATTAGTACTTAAAGATCTTCCTAAGGTAGATCAAGAAACTAACGGGGCATTAGGTTTAATAGGCCAAGTAACTGACAACTTTGTAAGAGGAGGAGCTATAGCATTAGGTAATGCTGTTATTGATGACCTAAAAAGATTAGGAAAAGTATTAATTAGCCCAAACGGCCTAGCTTGGTCAGCAGCACAATTTGCCCTATCTAGAACTAACCCAGAAAGTTTATCATCACCCCGAAATAGACAAACACTACCGGTAAGTACCCTTTTAACAGCAGGGACAGGAGCTGCAGGTATTAGATTTAGAAAAGATGGTTTAATAGATATAAAAACAGAATCAGGATTTAACTATGATCCTACTCGAGGAGGTCCTAAATACGAATCTAGTATGTTAGAGCTATCTAAATTAGACATAGATGATACTTCTGACCATACACTTAGAGGTGCATATTTTTATGTAAATAATGGTGGATTTGAAGGAAGAGAAGATTTAATTAAATCATATAAGGGGGGTGCCCATTCAACTTTTGGTATTGGAAATACTGAAATAAAAAGATATCAAGCAGATCCCTATAGAGGATATTTACCTTTATTTAATCAGGATTTATTTTCCTTAAGGCAGGCTCATTTAGACCCAAGTAGTATTCATAAGGATTATAGATCAGTTGATAGTACTCCGACTGAAAAGCTAGCTTTTCAAAAGGCTAAACCAATACCTAATTCAAAAACTAGAATTGGCTTATATAACATAGGTGATCCAGGAATTAAAATGGATAACGGGGAAGGATATGGAGCTTATAATTCAAGAACCGTAGATAAGATTTCCGCTGCTAATATTTTTAAAAGACAAGACCTTAAGAGTTTTGAAGGAGAATTTAAAGACTACATAAAATTTAGAATAGCTGTTGTAGACACAGAAAATCCTACCAATGATAATATAATTCTATTTAGAGCCCTTCTAGATAATGTAACAGATAATTTTTCAGGAGAATGGAATTCTTATAAATATAATGGTAGAGCTGAAAAGTTCTACACATATGGGGGATTTGATCGCTCAATATCTTTTGGATTTAAAATCCATGCACAAACTAGATGGGAACAAAAACCCCTATGGAGAAAATTAAATTACTTAGTTGCCCAAACGGCACCTGAATATAAAAATAGAAGAATGCGAGGAGTATTTTCTCGTTTAACTATTGGTGATTGGATGAATGAAATTCCTGGCTTTTTTACTTCAGTAAATTTAGGATGGAACACAGCTTATCCTTGGGAAATTAGACATGATAATCTAGGAGAAGATAAGGATTTAAATGAGTATCCTCATATTTTAGATGTTTCTTGTGAATTCCAACCAATACACAACTTTGCACCATCTAATAGCCCAACAACACCATTTATATTACCAGACATTGGGGTTAACGAAGGACAAAAATACCATAAACAATCTATTGATGAGAGCGCAGATCAATTTACAAATGGGGTAGCAATAGACGCAGCAAATGCCCCCCAACAAATTTCAAATTTTGTAGCTAATCAAGCACAAACAGAAGAAGAAGCACAATCAGAAGCAGAGACAGCATTGGCATCTTTAACCCCAGAACAATTAACACTTTTAAGGAGAGTCTAAGGATGAGACGATTTAACGACATAAAACAACTATTAAGTGGGGATAGAAAAAGATATTACATTAATACTATTCTACCAGAAATTACCCCTAACCAAGATGATATTTTTATTATAACTCAAGATGGAGATAGATTAGATAATTTAAGCTTTGAATTTTATGGTGATACACAATTTTGGTGGGTAATATTAGCTGCTAACCCAAATAAATTACGAAAAGATTGCTATCATGTTGCTTTAGGTGAGCAAATTAGAATCCCTTCTGATCCTATAGGATATGTGGATACATTCACAGGTTTTAATAATAACAATAGATGAGTATTTTTAAAGATACATTTAGGGGGTATGTTAGAGATCAACTAAAACTTAGAGAAGAAATAGTTGATATAGGGAATACACCTGACAAGGGTGAAAGATCTAAAAGACATAAATCAAAAACAGTAAAAATTCGTGGTAAAGATGTTACTATAAAACCAGGAGCTTTTTTTTCTTACACTACTAATAGGCAGTGTGTTATAAGAATGACATCTTTAGTTGATTATGTTCAAAATGTAGGGTTAGAAATTGGAGGATATGGTGAGGGAGAAAAAGGATTTAGAAGGCTAAAAGGATCTGCTCTATCACAAAATTTTATACTACAAGGGGGAGTACTTAGTGATTTTGCTAGAAACTTTGGCGATAAAAAAAGTGTAAAAAGAGCAACAACTCCTAGAGCATCATTCCCTAAACCCGGTCTTAAAACCAATTTAGGATATGGTGATTTAGCTTTAGGAGCTGATGCTACTTCAGATGGATTTGGAATAGTTCCTATGCCTGGTATTACAGATGCTACTATTAGAACTAAAAGTGCCTATGGTTCTCTTAGAGAAGCAAAAGTAAATTTTGAATGCCATAATAGAAGACAATTAGAAGTATTAGAGATGCTTTATATGAGACCCGGTTATATGGTTTTAATGGAGTGGGGATGGACTCCCCATATTGATAATAAAGGTAATATAGTATCTCATTTAAAGTTAGTAGAAGATCAATTAAAAACAGGAGAAAATGAATCACTGCTTTATACTAATAAAATAGATCAACCAATGGTATTTAATGCTATTAATAAGTTAAAAGAAGACCAATCAGGTAATTATGATGGGTTTTTAGGATATATTAAAAATTTTGGATTTAAGGCTAGAGAAGATGGAGGATACTCTTGTTTTAGTGAATTAGTAACTGTAGGTGAAGTTATAGGAAGTCTTAAAGGACCCAGTATGTCACAATTTAGCCCAGGTATAATTGGAAATAGCGACCTTTCAACAGATGAAGGGTCTAATATCATAATAGAATCTTCTAATCAAAAAGCAGATCAATTTGCAAAAGAATACGATGTAGCATTTGATCGCTATGGAGGTGGGAGTAGCAACGGGGGTATGGGTACAACTTGTTTCGTAGCAGGAACTAAAGTAACTATGGCTGACAAAACCTATAAAAATATAGAGGATGTTAAAGAAGGAGATAAAATATTAAGCTATAATATCTCTACTAAAAAGTTTGGAGTTGATGAAGTACTACCACTACCTAAAATCCTAGGTAACTATAAGAAAATTATAGCTATATATAAAGATGGAACTAAAAATGAATTCTCACCAGCTCACCCATTTTATATTGTAGGAAAAGGATGGGCATCTTATGATTTAACTGATAAAATAATCTCAACAGGAGATTGTGGTGATGGCCGTTTAGAAAACGAATGGAATGCTATGTTTGTAAAAGGAAATTTACATCCATTAGAAGTTGGTGATTATTGTATAAATAGTGAAGGTAAAAAACTTCAAATTAAATCATTAGATGAAACTAATGAATATGTTGAGATGTATAATTTAGAACATTTAAGTAATAATAAAACTTGGTTCGCAAACGGAGTATTAGTTAAAGAATAAGATGGCACAACAACAGATGGGAGGCACAGCAAGGACAACACAACAAACCTATGATGCTGCTAAAGACTTTGGCTTATTTCCTGAGTATAATGGTTTAGTAGGCCTAATAAAAGCCCTAAGTAATTATGCTACATTTAATTCTTTTACAATGTCAAGTCTTATAAATAATGCTGATTATAATACTGATGAATCTATAGGAGAGGCTATTTATGGGGATAATTTAGATGATTTATTCCCCCAAACCGAAGAAGATTTTATAGAAAATGCAGCAGGAGCTGTAGAAGGATCAGCATCAGTTAAAGCAAAAAGAATAGCATCAGCCAAAGTAGATGCTTTAGATGCGGCTTACAATGGAGCCGCACATCCGGCATGGGTATCAAGAAGAGAGTACTTAAGAGATTTATTAAGATTTCAAGCAGAAACAGTTCAAAGTGCTTTACTTAAAAAATTAAACTTAAAGGATGCTGAGGAATTAAGAAATTATATAATACCTAAAGGTGGATATATTAAAACCCAACTAGGTGAAGTAAAAGAAGGAGTTGGAGCAATAGCAGGATTATTTACCGGGTATTATAATAGGGATACAATATTGAGAAACAATAATCCTTTTATAAGGTGGGATGCTCTTGCTATATTAATAAATGAATCACTAATTCCAACTAATGAAGATGGCAAAAATCCCCTTCATATAATCACAGATAGAGTTTATGATGCTGGCGGTAATAGAGCAAACTTTAATCCCTTAAATTATGCGTCAATTACTGAGTATAATGAGGAAACAGGAGAACGTAATGTAGTTGACTTTTCTACAGATCCTAATGTTTGCATGCTTCCTACCCAACTTTTTTATATGCCTAAAAAAATAGCCGAGGATGTTTTTGGGTATTTACCTAAAAATGGTGTTTTTCCTAAAGAATATATGATAGCGGTTCATGGTAAAGATAGTATGAAAACCTATTACGATGGTGAAATACTTAAAGACGATGCAAAATTATCAACTGAGGATAGATTTTCCAGAATAGGTAGTATATGGTTAAATATAGGTATGTTAAATAACATTGTAGATAAAAATGGAAATGATGAAAATTATACAATTGGTAATTTTATAAATGATATTTGGAAGGAAGTTAATAAAGCATGCCCTAACCACAATTTTGTCCTAACGGATGATAAAGAAGCTAATAATATTTTTATTATAGATTTACCTGTAGATCAAGGAAATCTACCTACAACATACCACACATTTATTCCATTTAGTAATAAAAATATTTTTAGGGAATTTGATTACACTAGTAATGTCCCAAATGCACTATCTGCTACAATTGCAATTCAATCACAAGATCCACGAAGTATACAAGATATAGATGGTGTTACTTTTGCGGCATTTAATAAATCAATAAAAAATAGAATTTTAAGTAAAGACACAAAACCTAGTTGGGATAAAGTTAAAGAAGATGTTGAGTCTAACGCTTCTAACCTTAATAAAAGAAGAAGAGAATTAAGGAAAATATTAGAAGCTTATAGTTTAAATTTTATTAAAAATCTATCACTAGAGGCTAGTGGTTTAGAAACTTTAGGAGATAGTAACATTGCTGGAGTTTTAAAAGAATACCAACAATCAGGTACTTACGTTCAAAAGGCCCTAGGCATGCAGTCTTCCTTTACTTCAGTTATACCTTTAGATTTTAATGCAACTTTAGATGGCATATCTGGAATAGTAATAGGTAATATATTTAAAATTCAAAAAGATAGGCTACCTAAGGCTTATGCTAAGGCTGATATAGGATTTATAGTATTTAGTGAAGAACAAAAAATAACAGCAGGGGGGGATTGGACTACAGACATAGGAGGTAAAATGGTTATGTTAGATCAAGATGGTAAAAAGGTTCCTATTAAGTATACCCCACCAGCTTTAGCATTAGTAGAAGAAAAAGAATTAGTAGAAGACTTAGTAAACCTAGGTACTACTTCTGCACTTAGTAATATTTATATAGAAGTAACTGTGGACTTAGAGGTCAAGCTTTTAGTTTCCCATCTAGACGATGATCTGGCAAGCCCAACAACTAGTATTGATGTACAACCTCCAGCTAATGATGCCAGCGGTTATATTATTCCACCTTCGCCTACAAATGCTGACTCTCCCTCTGTTCTCCAAAATGATTTACCATCTGTGCAAGCTGCATTTACCCTTAATAATGTTAATGCTGGGTCGGTAATGGTAAATATGGAAAGAGCGGTCAAATATGTATATCTAACAACCCCAAGAATAAACCAAATTATATTCACCCCGGATGCAATTACAATAAAAACAATAAAAATGGCCCCATCAAGAGTAACAATTCCTGGTGAGCCAGAGCCTGATATGATACCTACTCCGGGGGATGATATAATTATTACAATATCTAATAATCGTTTCGGTCCTATTTTAAAAGAAAGTGTATCTACTGGGGGTGGTTATAAAGAACACTTTTTAAATTATAATGGTGGGATCTTAGAATTCCCTAGTGATGCAAGTAGAGCAGAAAGAGGACTTACTGATGCAGAAAAATTTAAAGAGGGAAGAGATAAATATAAGGAAGGAATCCACCCAGATGCTGTTGAAAAAGATTCTTTAGATAGTCTTAATGATGATAAATTAGGATTCTACATAGAAAGAGAGGGAGTCATGGAGAGGGTAGTAGTAAAAGTTTTCTCAGAAGGCATTGCGGGTTATGATGCGGGCTACACTACTATTTTTACTTCAGACTTTGTAAGGAATACGCATGAGTATTTTATACAATATGCTAAATTTAAACTTGGATCAGAACCACTTATTAGAGCTTTTGAAGACGATAGAGCGTGGAGAAGTACTCAATATAAAGTTCATAATCCATATAAAATTGCAATTGCTAATGGAACTCTTACAAACCCGGGTTAAATGGCTTATTTACCACAAAACAAATATAAAACCCACTACACTAATGGTAAGGATTTAAAGATTAAATCAACTAATAAGCCTTATAAAGGACCATATATTATAACATCGGGTGGAAAACTCTTTGCGGGAGAAACTCCCCAAACACAAATAGGAGAATTAATCCCCATTGCTCCTCCACCTAACAATAATATAAACAAAATCCCCTACAACAATAGGGTATACCAACTACTACAACCTAAATTATCTAAAGAGCAGGGAGCATATAAACTAATACCTGAATCCCGACCAATCCCAAATGTTTTAGATTATAGCAAAGGCTTCTTTAATAGATATCTTTCTGTAAAATTAAATACAAAACAATATAAAGAAATCTCTAAAAAAACCTACAGAAGCTTTAAAACAAGTAACTACAATAAAATTCTTAATAAGGTATTTTTAATAAAGTGGTTTTTAAATGAAGATAATAAAGAAAACAACACTAAATCTTTAAGGGCACTAGAATATAAATTACCAGGTATTTTTGATTTTTTCTCTAATAAAGATCAATATGGTTTGAAATATGGAGTGATTAAAATAGGAACAACATCACGAGTATATCCTACGGGAACAGTTATTCCCTCAATATTACCAGCTGCTTATCAAATAGGAAATAGAGAAGTCAATAGTATTGATAACCCAAATGTTCCTAATAACCAACATTGTGGGAATTGTATTCATAATAAAAAAACCCACTGCAATAGATGGAAAGTTAACATAAAAAATAACTATTGGTGTCGATCTTATAAATCAATATATAGTTCTGAACAAAATGAAGTTATTTCTGACCAAACTCAACCGAATAAAACCCCAACACAACCAACACCTCCTCCTTCAACCCCACAAACACCCTCATCTCCTAGTAGAGGGGGTGGATATTAATAAAATATTTCATATATTTGAGATATGTACTATCTCATAGAAACTAAGGATCAATTAAATAGATTTTTTAAAGATGAAGGCAATGAATGTTACCTTCAATTTATTACTAATAATAGTGAAGTACATCCTAAACTACAATCACTATGTGCTTTATATTTATACTCATTTAGTAAGGAAAAAGGCTTTATTATTAATTTAAACCACCCCGAGGCATTTGAATTAGATTTACCCTTAAATTACTTAAAATCCTACACAAATATATTTGTAAAAGAAAAAACTAAAGCTTTACTATACCTCCCCCAACTCCCTTATACGGATATACAATCTATATACTACTTACTAAAAAATGAGCCTCTAGATTCCTTACCTAAAACAGCAGCCCACACGTTTTATGAGCGCAAATTTGGCGCAAACAACGTGAATAAAATAATTCCCATAGCAAAGCACTATGAGGCGTTGACTCAGGAATTCACTGCGTTAAGCCCATATATAATTAATTACAAAAGTGAAGCTTCAAATAAATGGTATAATGAAATACTTACACCAACTTTAGCTAAAATGGTAAGTGAGGGCTTTAAAATTAATAGTGACTTTCAAAAACACTTTGACATTAAGGAAAAGTTTAGCATTGAAGATAGCAAAATATATGGTTGGTATAATTTTTGCACAACAACAGGTCGCCCTACTAACAACTTTAATAAAATAAACTTCTCAGCCCTAAAACACGATAGTGGGGAGCGAGATGCTTTTGAAGCAAACAATGATGTATTGGTTGAAATGGATTATGAGGGCTATCACCCACGAATTATAGCTTACTTAATAGGACACTATATAGATAATAAAGAATCTGTACATACTCAACTAGCAAAAATGTATTTTGAAACTGAGGAGGTAGATAAGGAAATGTATAAAAAAAGCAAAGAACTAACCTTCCAACAAATGTATGGGGGTATATCTAAAAAATATCTTAAACATGAGTATTTCAATAAAACCCAAAAATTTATAGATGCCTTGTGGGGGGAATTTAATGAAAAAGGATTCGTTAAAACCCCAATTTCAAGGCGTAGGCTTCTAAAAGGCAATTATAAAAACATAACACCACAAAAGCTATTTAACTACTACATACAAGCATTTGAAACTGAGTATAACATTACTTTACTATCGAGAATATTTGAATTTTTAAAAGATAAAAAAACTAAGATGGTGTTATATGTGTATGACTCCATGCTATTTGACTTTTCGTTAGAGGATGGTAAAGAAACTCTTCAATCTTTAAAAAAATTAATTTCATCCGACTTTCCAATAAAATTAAAAAAGGGAAGTATATATTCATCTCTTGAGGCCCTTTGATATTTATGTGTGAACAATACAATTCACACAATGAATAATAAACTTTACTGCACCTTTATTGAAGAGGAGGAAATAGACACAGTTATAGATGAGATAGTAGGGGAGTATGAAGTTTTATTTAATAAAATATTTGTTCTGTCCTCTATAGATGAGGATAAATTGATGTTAACTTATAACATCGACATACCTACAGGAAATTATAACTTACATTTACCTAATACTATTTTGGTCCACAGAAAAAAACAAACAAACACCTTATATACTATAAATGCATTAAATGAGGTTATAAAATATTTAAATAATGGTATCTTAGATACCTCCTACCAAGTTGATTGGAGTAATTTTAGAAATTCTCTCCTACTAACTCGTCCTGGTGGATTTAAAAAATTAAGAACACGCTTAAAAGATATTAGAGAAGTATAATAAAACAAAAGGTTATGAGATTATCTAATTATGTAGGCAATACTCCACTTATCCCTATCAGATTAGGAGGATACACAGT
>Ga0075446_10000465_pt1 | contig 16418 bp, 16 predicted proteins | sample CoawatmetaG05DNA_FD_71590 | JGI IMG/M metagenome (GOLD analysis project Ga0075446, IMG submission 71590) | Marine microbial communities from the West Antarctic Peninsula - Coastal water metaG058-DNA | ecosystem: Environmental > Aquatic > Marine > Coastal | place: Atlantic Ocean: West Antarctic... | reverse complement strand
ATTTTGAAGAGCAACATCATGAATTAATTGATCATAAGCCCTCTGAAGGAATGTTGAATAAATGCAAACAATAGGTTTTTGACCCTCACAAGCTAGCCCTGCTGCAAGAGTTACAGAATGTTGTTCGGCAATACCAACGTCAATATACCTTTCTGGGAATCTTTTTGAAAATTCGACAAGACCTGATCCTTCTCGCATGGCAGGAGTAATAGCAAAAACTCTAGGATCTTTTTCTGCGATCTTACATAACCAGTTATCAAATATTTTAGTATATGTAATTTTTTGGACAGAGTTTTTCTCCACACCCTTATTTCTGTCAAAAACAGGTACAGCATGATATTTAACTGGATCAGACTCAGCAGGCAAATACCCTTTACCTTTTTTTGTAACCACATGAAGTATTTTAGGGCCTGGAATTTTTTTTAAGTTTTTTAATGTTTTTACAAGAAAATGTGTATCGTGACCGTCTATAGGGCCGTAATAATTAATACCCATTTCTTCGAAAAGCATTCCTGGAGCTAGTAAGCCTTTAATATGTTTTTCTGTTTTTGTAAGAAAAATATCAGATGTAGGAACTTTTTTTAAAATATTCTTACTCCCTTCTTTGACAGTTGAGTAAACTTTACTAGACAAAATTCTTGTTAAGTAGTTTGTCATTGCGCCAACATTTGGGGATATAGACATCTCGTTATCATTCAATACAACTAAAACATCTTCTTTGATTGAGCCCATGTGATTTAATGCTTCAAATGCCATTCCAGCACTTAAACCACCGTCACCAATCACAGCAACTATTTTTTTCTTATCTTTTTTATATGATGAAGCAATAGCCATGCCAATTGCTGCGCTTATAGAAGTGCTAGAGTGGCCTACACCAAATACGTCATACTCGCTTTCTTCAATTGACGGAAAAGGATGCAAACCATTTTTTTTTCTTATAGTGTGAAGTTGGTTTTTTCTACCAGTCAGAACTTTATGCCCATAACACTGATGCCCAACATCCCAAATTATTTTATCTTCAGGCGTATTAAAAGAGTAATGTAACGCAATTGTAAGTTCTACTGCGCCTAAGCTAGCTCCAAAATGACCACCACACTGCGAGACAGTATCTATTAAAAAATATCTCAATTCATCAGCCACAATTTTCAAATCACTGGTTGATAAGATTCTTAGGTCTGAAGGATCACTAATTTTATCTAGAAATTCGTATTTCATATAATTTTTACTTTTCTTAAAATTTTCTATTAAAAATATAATTAGAAATTTCATGCAGAGAGCTATTTTCAATGTTCAGATCACACATTATTTTATCAATATAGATCTTATTTTTTTCTAATTTATTTACAGTTAAGTCCAAACCAAGCAAATGTACATAATTAGGTTGGTTTCTTATTTCATCTTTATTCTGGGTTTTACCTAAAACCTTAGAAGAACTAGTATAACCTAACAAATCATCTTTGATTTGAAAAGATATACCTAATATATCCCCAAGCTCTTCAAGTTTTAAAAGTTCAGATGACTTGAGATTTTTTTGCAACATTGCAGGCATCATTATACAAGCTTTTATTAAGCTTGATGTTTTTAACGAATATATATGATTTAAGTATTCTAATTCTGTGCTTTTATTATTTATTGATAAATCCAAGTATTGACCTTCTGCGATACCTTCGCATCCAATTGACCTTGAAAGATAATTTATCCATTTCAAATATACTGCCTCAGATATATCTTTGTATTTTTTTTCACTCAAAATCTGAAATGCCAGTGACTGCAGTGCATCGCCGGCAAGTATTGCAGATGATTCACTATAAGCAACATGGCATGAGGGCGACCCTCTTCTGATATCATCATCGTCCATACAAGGTAAATCATCGTGTATTAAGGAATATGTATGAATTAATTCTATAGCTAATGCAGGCTGGTCTAGCAAATTAGGCTTAATATCTAATGCCTTTCCTGTTGCGTACACCAATAATGATCTTATGTGCTTACTCTTACTCAAAGAAGAATACTTCATAGGCTCTATAATTTCCGGGGTATTCTTATTAGACGCAAAGGTTTGATCTAGAGCTCTCTTAATTCGATTTGTAAATTCATGCTTGAATTCATTAAATCCTATATTATCATTGCTCATATTTTTTAATTGTAGACTTAGCTTTTTTTAAATAGGATTCTATATTAAAGATAATTTGCAAGGCATTTTCATAATACTCCTGAATCTTTTCTATTGTTATATCCTCATTCTCCAGCTCATCTATTATAAGTTCAATTTCATCAAAAGATTTTTCTATATTAATATTATCTGAATAATTTTTTTTATTTTTTTTTATTTTATCAAAATTTCTTTCTACTAATATTAACTCTTTATCCGCTTCGTTTGTAAGGTTGATACCTTCCTCGTATAGTTGGATAGAACTTTCGATAGGAATATTAGCAGCATTGAGTTTAGAAATAACTAGCTCAAGCTCCTCAATAATTTTTGCGTATGTTTTTTTCTCTTGTTTTTTCATAGGCCTAATCAAATATTATATTATTTTTATTATTATATATTAAGAAAGATCTTTGTTTTGTTCTGGCAATCATTGTCACGTTAAGATCCTTTGCTAATTCTATTCCCATATTGGTGACACCAGACCTTGATATAACTATAGGTATACTCATGTGCTTCACTTTCATTATAATTTCAGAAGTTAATCTGCCTGTGGTATAAAAAATAATATTTTTACCCTTTATCTCATTTAACCACATTATTCCTGATAGTGTATCTGCAGCATTATGCCTTCCAACATCTTCTACAAACTCTATTACACCCTCATTATTGCATAAAGCACAGCCATGAACAGCTCCTGCTTCTTTGTAAATATCGTTATATTTTGTTATTTTAGCTAATAAGTTAAAAATCTCAGATCTTTTTATTTCTATATTAGGTAGAACTTCGTCATACAATTTTGTTAAAATTGAACCAAATATAGTGCCTTGCCCGCACCCTGTAGTTACAGTTTTGTTTTTTAATTTGTCAGTAATTTTATTAATATCTTTGTGTTTAGTTCGAACATCTGACACACCAATATCCCATCTAACATCTATGCTAATTATGTCATTGATATCCTCTATTATGCCTTGATTTCTCAAGTAGCCTAGTGTGAGTTCTTCAGGCTTTGTTCCTAGAGTCATTAATGTAATGATTTCTGTATTATTAATTTTTATGGTTAATGGTAATTCCCCGGCTACTTTTGATTCAGTTTTTTCACCTAGATGGTTGTAAGTTATGACTTTACTAGTAGGAGATAAGCCATTATTAGATAATTGAATTACTTTATTTTTATATTTTTTATTCATTATTAATTTCTAGATGAACTGTTTTAACGGCATTATCAAGATTCTCTAGAATTTTGAAGGTATGCCCCTGAATATTTATTATATCATTGATTACAGGTAAATTTTCTGTATGTTCTAGTATAAATCCATTAATAGTTTTTGCATCTTTAGTGAGTAAATTAATACTTAAAATTTCATTAATTTCTCTTATGTGTACGCCACCATCAATTATGAATATATTTTGATTGTCAGTGGGAATAATATCTTCATTAGCGCTCGGATCACTTGTGAAATCACCAACAATCTCCTCTAGAATATCTTCTAGAGTTACTAAACCTTGTATATCGCCATACTCATCAATAATAAAACCAATCCTTCTTTTTTCATTTTGAAAACTAATAAGCTGCTTGTATAGAGATGTTCCAGAAACAATATAATAAGGTTTTTTTATTAACTTTCTAATTTCATTTTCACTAATGCTTTTACTGGCAAGCATAGGCGCAATATTCTTAATGTGTATTAACCCCAAAAGGTTTTCGATATTCTCTTCAAAAACTGGAACTCTAGTATAGGGTGTGCTTTTAAAATTATTAACTACAGCTGATATATCATCACTGAGATCTATACCATAAATATCACTCCTAGGAATCATGATATCTTCAACAGTAGCTTTTTCTAAATCAATAATACTTTCTAGCATCTTTAAATGAGGTTTTGGTATCTTGATAGAAGATTCGCTCAACACAGTTTTTAGTTCTTCCGACGATAAGGAGCTTTTTGACGGATTATTTTTTAAGCCCATTATTTTTATAATACTATTAGCAATAAAATTTATAACAAAAACTAATGGATAAAGAATTACTAGCATTGGTTTGTATAATAGCGATGAAGAATAAGCTACTTTTTCTGAATGCATTTCACCAATAGTTTTAGGTGTAAGTTCGGCAAAAATCAAAATGAAAATTGTTAAAAGTCCAGTTGCAATAGCCAAACCAATATCACCATAAAGTCTTAAAGATATAAGGGTTGCAATTTGAGTTATCAAAATGTTAGTTAAATTATTACCAAGTAAGATTACGCCAATAATTTTATCTGGATTTTCTAAAAGTTTTTTTGCGGCTTTGGCTCCTTTGTTATTTAGCTTAGCCTGATGTCTCATTTTATATTTATTTATAGACATTAATGCTGTTTCTGAACCAGAGAAAAATGCGGAAAGTAGAAATAAAATAATTAGTATTAAGATTAAGATCTCAGTAGATATATTATTCAATTTATTTACTCACTTGTCGTATAAATTATAAAATTATTTCTAAAACTACTTTTGTGCCAAAGTATGATAAAAATAAAATAAAAACCCCTATTAGATTGATATTAGCTGCTTTACTTCCCCTCCACCCATAACTTTTTCTAGCATATATAAGAAATACAAAAATAATCCACGCCAGTATTGATAGTACTGTTTTATGAGCTAAGTTTTGAGCAAATATATCATCTAAAAAAATAAATCCTGATAAGAGGCTTAATGATAAAAATATAACACCTAGAGCTAGTAATTTAAATAGCAGCTTATCCATGGCATCTAAAGAAGGAAGTTTAGAAATAAGGCCTATCGGCTGATTAGCCTGCAACTTCTTTTCTTGTATTTTTAGTATTAAAGATTGGGCTGCTGACAAACATAAAATACTGTAACTAATTAAAGAAATGACTATATGAATAAACAAATAGTTATTAATCGTTACATTCACTGGGTTTTTTACGAAATCAAATAAAAAAATTAGTGACACAAGAGGAAGTATTATTAGTCCTAAAAACCTGGTATTGCTAAATATTGATGAAAAATAAAGCGTAATAGAGATAATGAACGCCACTAATAACAAAGCGTAGTCTATGGACAAATTCAGACTATTACTACTAAATATAGGGTAAAGGGCATAAAAATGTCCTAAAATTGCTATTAACCAAAAAAACCATGCGCAAAATTTAAAAAAACTATTATTTTTACTAGACAGCATTGCTCGCCATATTGACAAAGTAGACAGTATGTACAAAGAAAAAATCGAATAGTTTAGTATATTATCCATGCGATTATGATAATTTAAAAAAAATGCATTCTATTGAGCGATGTTCCATAAATCATATTATACATTATTTTTTACAATATACATTTCTCATAAAGACCATATATAGTAGGCAACTAGGATATAATAATATCCAATAAGAGGATTATTAAGAATCAATAAATGAATCTAAAAATATTTTTAGCTGCAATCACATTATTTTTTTCAATATCAGCTATAGCGCAAAATTATGATATTGAACGAAGTAAGTATACAAAAGCACTTAAATATCATAATAAAAAAAATTATAAAGAGTTTGATAAGCTAAAAGAAGAGTTAGTAAATTACCCGCTATACTCAGACCTTGAATATAAATCTTTGCATAGAAAAAAATTTATAAATGATGATAAAGTAATTCAATTTATACAAAACTATAAAAATAGTTATTCGTCTGAGAAAGCATATATCAACTTAATTTATAGGTTATCCAGTACAAACCAAATTAATAAATTAATTGTCAATTATAAAAAAATTGATTCCGTTGATCTGCATTGTTTATACTTAAGAGCAAGGATTAAAAAAAAATCTACAGAAGATATAAGTGGTGAGATCATACCTTTATGGCTAAGTGCAAAATCGCAACCTAAATCTTGTAATTATGTTTTTAAGTGGTTTTACAAAAATAAAAAACTATCAGATGAGCTCGTATGGCAGAGAATTAAATTATCTTTGAATGCAAACAACTATAATCTTGCAAGATATTTAGTAAGGTTTTTATCAAATAAGAATCAGATATGGGCGAATAACCTACTAAAAGTTTATAGAGATCCTAAAAATAATATCATGTCTGATATTTATAAAGAAGATAGCAGGTATAGAGATACGATCTTTAGTTATGGCTTGGATAGAATATCAAAAAAAGATTATATTAAGGCCAAACAGTATTTATTGAGACTAAAAAAAATATATGAATTTCCAGATACTTTTTATAACCAGAAGATGCTAGATATATTTATTATAGCTATGAAGTCAAATCAGAAAAATATTTCCAAAGACAAAGATTTTTTATTATTAAAAACCAATAGCATGAATTTTAACCTAGCATATGCAAATTACTCTATCTTTAATTCAGATTGGGAGAGCCTATTAATTTCTTTAAATAATATTCCGGATTCTATAGCCGAATTGCAAAAATGGACATACTGGAAAGGCAAGGCAATGTATATGCTAGGTAAAAATAATAACTATAAAGATGTTCTAGAAAATTTAAGCACACAAAGGTCATATTATGGTTTTCTTGCAGCTAATATTCTGGGTAAGCAAATAAATATCGAGAGCAATCCGCCTAAAGTTAACAAGGAGGATTTAAGAATTCTTCAGGAAAATTTTGATATTAAAAGAATTTATGAGCTCTTTGTTCTTGGTAAGCATAGAGAGGCAAGAATGGAGCTGCATCATTTTTATAAATATTCTAAACATAAAAATTTAAACAATATAAATGTTTTGTTTAGTACTTGGGGTTGGAGCGAGGGAGCGATTTTAGGCTATGGGCATACAAAATATTTTGATGACGTTAATGCAAGATTCCCTGTTTTATATGAAAATTATTTTGATATGTATTCAAATTCAAATCTTCAAAAAAGTCTTCTATTGAGTATTGCCCGTAAGGAAAGTATTTTTATTCAATATGCAAAGTCTTCTGCTGGCGCATTTGGGATAATGCAAGTCTTGCCACAAACAGCATATTGGGTTTTACGAAAGAATAAAATGAAAAAAGTCTCGAGAAATTACCTATATAACAAGAAAATGAATATCTTTATTGGGTCTTATTACTTTAAGTATTTACTTTCAAAAAATAAAAGTTATGTAGAAGCTATAGCATCCTATAATGCTGGGCCAAGCGTCGTAAGAAAATGGCGTAAAGCGAACCATGCCCCCGAAGATGCATGGATTGAATTTATTCCTTATAGTGAGACTAGAAAATACGTTAAGTTGGTCCTAGAGTATTCCTTGGTCTACGACTGGGTATTAAATAAAAAAAATACTATTAAAGTCTCTCAGTTAATAAATACTAAAAACTAATTTTATTTTAGCGCCTGCGTTAAGTCTTCCAGTATATCTTCTATATGTTCTATACCAATTGACAGCCTAACCATGTCTTCAGGTACTCCGGCAGCCTCTAATTCTTCTTTATTTAATTGCCTGTGTGTAGTGGAAGCTGGATGGCAAGCTAATGATTTTGCATCCCCAATATTAACCAATCTTACAATTAATTTTAATTTATCGATAAATTTTCCACCTGCTGCTGCACCGCCTTTGATGCCAAAACTCATCACGGAAGAAGCTTTCCCACCCATGTACTTCTCTATCAGAGAATTGTCAGGGTGTGATTTTAATCCTGGATAATTTACCCAGGTCACAGAATCATGTTTGTCTAGAAATTTTGCTACGTCTTCCGCATTAGAGCAGTGTCTATCCATTCTAACAGCTAAACTTTCTATACCTTGCAGGATTTGAAAACTACTCATTGGTGAAATTGCGCCACCCATATTTCTTAAGGGCACAACTCTTGCTCTAGTAATAAAAGCTGCTGGGCCACAGGCATCAGCAAAAACTATTCCGTGATAAGCTGGATCTGGAGTAGTAAGCATGGGAAATTTCTCAGAATTTGATTTCCAATCAAACTTCCCTGAATCAACTATCATCCCTCCAATAGTTGTTCCGTGCCCACATAAATATTTTGTTAACGAATGAATTACTATGTCTGCTCCATGCTCAATAGGTCGGCAAACATAAGGACTTGGCACGGTATTATCAATAAATAAAGGTATATTATGCTTATGAGCTATTTCCGATATCTTCCCGATATCAGTTACATTTGCCGCAGGATTACCGATAGACTCACAGAATATCAGTTTTGTTTTGGAATCAATCTTTTTTTCAAGAGCCTCAAGATCTTTTACATCACCAAATCTAGTTTCAATACCCATTTTAGGAAAAGTATCTTTGAAAAGGCTTACTGTTCCTCCATATAGCGAACTTGTAGAAACAATATTATCTCCATTTGTGGTGATATTTAATATCGCAGCTGAAATAGCGGCCATACCTGATGCAAACGCCAATCCCCCAACTCCTTTCTCCATAGCGGCCACTCGATTTTCAAGTACCTCAGTAGTAGGATTCCCAATTCTGGTATATATGTTACCTTTTACTTTAAGGTCGAATAGATCAGCTCCATGTTGTGTGTTATCAAATGCATAAGATGCTGTTTGGTATATGGGAACAGCTACAGCTTTAGTAGTTTGCTCTGGCTCGTATCCGCCATGTATTGCTATTGTCTCTATCTTCATAATACCCTCAATGTTGTGAATATTCATTCTTAGTAAATTATCTTAGCTACTCATGAAATAATTTTTTAATATATTGATAACTATATTATATATGTTTTTGTAAAATGTATGTGTAATTTTTTCTAAATACAGCTATAATGCATTCGAAATTTTCTGTACAGAATTTTTAATTTTACGGAGTGGTGCATAACAATGAAGTTTTCTATTTTTCTAGTTTTTCTTTTAAGCGTTTTCAATGTGCACGCAGAAAAAACGCCTGAAGAGCTTTCGTCTACATGTTTAGGATGTCACGGAGTAGTTAGTTATAAAAATATTTATCCTACATATAAAGTACCTAAATTAGGTAATCAGCATAAAGATTATATAATTTCTGCTTTAAAGGCATATAAATCGGGAGAAAGATCACATCCAACAATGAGAGCGCATGCTGCAAATCTATCAGATGCTGATATTGTAAAAATTGCAGAATACTTCTCATCTATTAAGTTATCTAAAGCAAACCAGGTCCCCGTAAAAATAGAAATGATTGACGAGGCAAATTCATGTGCTGGGTGCCATGGAGCAGATGGCAATAGTATGATTCCATCATTTCCTAAAATAGGAGGGCAGTATGAAGATTATATTTATCATGCGCTAAGATCTTATCAAAATGGCGGAAGGAATAATGCAATTATGAATGGTATCGCAGGAACCTTAAATAATAAACAAATGAAAAAATTATCAAAATACTTTGCGTCTCAAAAAGGCTTGCAAAGCATTAATCAAGGGCGAAGATCTATACAAAAATAGAATATTAACTTTGGGTTTTAAATTCTTCTTTCGTGTGAGTTTTTAAACTAATAGCATGCAGTTCGCCAGATTTTATATATGAATCAAGGGCGGCATAAACGAGTTTGTGCCTATTAACAGTATTGAGTTCACTAAATCCTTCAAATACTATATTAGCCGTGTATTTCCCCTCACTACCTCCAACTGTAGCAGAAGAGCCTTTCAATGATAATTCTATTAAGTCTTTTATCTGATTGGTATCCATTATTTTATCTTTATCCTTAAGGGTAAAAATTGTATATTAACAATTAATCTCAACATTGAATTGAATTTATATGCTATTTAAACAATTATTTGAAAGTGAGTCATCAACATATACTTATTTAATATCTTGTCAAGAAAAACAGGAAGCTATACTTATAGACCCAGTTTTAGAAACTTTAAGTAGAGACCTTAGAATTTTAGAGACCCTAAATTTGAAATTAGTTTATGCAATAGATACTCATATTCATGCAGATCATGTGACAAGTGCTGCAGCACTAAGAGAAATCAGTGATTGCAAAGTTGCGGGCCCGGCAAATGACTTATTAAAATGTAGGGATATAAACTTTAAAAACAACGATAGCCTAATAATAGGAAATAGTATTAAGCTTGCCGCAATACACACCCCAGGGCACACAGATTCACATTTTTCTTATATCATAAATCATGGGCCAGATAAGTTATTATTTTCAGGTGATTCCCTGTTAATTAATTCTTGTGGCAGGACTGATTTCCAGTCAGGATCGTCAAAAGAACTATATAATACAATAAAAAGTATATTCTATAAAATGCCAAATGATACTAAGGTATACCCCGCACATGATTATAATAATAATAATTTCTCAACAATAATAGACCAAAAGAAAGATAATATGCTAATACATGAAAATACTGATATTAGAAATTTTGTCAGCTCTATGGATGGTTTAGACTTAGGGAAGCCCAAAAAAATAGATTTTTCAGTGCCAAGAAATAATATTTGTGGTGCTACTTTTGGTGCTGGCAAGGATTATGATAATGTTAGGTAGTATTAAAAATAGACTGGGTAATATTCTTAATCTTCTTTATATCAATCAATTCTTTTCTCCATCCATTTACTAGTCGAGAGTCATTGTCTTTATTTTTTAAATAAGTCAAAATTAATCTCTTCGGCGATAATATTTGATATGAAATATTATTTTTAATAGAGATATACTTGTAGTACTCATAAAGCTCATCCGAAGCTTTTTTATATTCTCCGTCAAATCTTAATTTTTTATTTACTTTTTTATTATCTTTATCATTTAACGGGTTATTATTAATTATATCTAGAATTTCGCCAGAGTCTTTATTAGTATCTAGAATTTTATTAGTAGGCGGGAGTGATATTTCATTATTTATTAGAAATTTTTTAGAGATTTCTAATATTTCTTTTTCAGTTAGTATCCAATTTCTTGGTAAATTTAAGTTAATAGCTTTTTCTTCTCTCCATACGGAAATTAACTTAACTATGTTTTTATCATCCTCATCTAAATTATTTATAGTTTTAATTCTTTTCCAAGCCATTTCTGTTTTGGGCTCCCATTCAATATCTTCTATAAAATTTTTAAATTCCTCATTAAAATAATTTATTTTACCAGTCGCTATTAATTGTTTTTCAAGTTCCGCATGTAGTTTATTTAAATGAATAACATCATTTAATGCATAGTCAATTTGCTCAGCAGTTAAAGGTCTTTTTTTCCAATTTGTCATTTTTTCTGTTTTATCAATTTCTATTTGATAAACTTCATTCATTAGACCGGCATATCCTATTTGATATTTGAACCCTAAAAATGATGCTGCAAACTGAGTGTCAAATATATTCTTTGGTATGTACCCTAATATCATATAAAGAATTTCCAAGTCTTGCCTGCATGAATGTAGAACAATAACTTTCTCTTGACTAAATATATCCTTAAAGATATTTTTAAAATCTACATCTATCATAAGATCTATGCAAGCATGATCTTCTCCGTTTGAGATTTGAATTACGCAGGGCTCAGGAAAGAAAGTATTTCTCCTCATAAACTCAATATCTATGGAAATAACTTTTGTATTTTTAATTGAATCTAGGAAAACTTTAATTTCTTCTTCATTTCCAAGAAGTTTTTTAATTTGCATTTATTTATTGCGTGTATTTTTGTCGAATGAATCTTAGCATGTTAAACAAACTAGGCCAAATTATAACGGATAACACTATAGAAATAATTACATCAACAATACTGTAGTCAATTTTTAATACGTTATTTACGAGCGTAGAGGATAAAAAGTATGGAATTAAGATTAACAAGAGTGAAAACATTTTATTCCAGTTAGACTGAAGCCTGATTTGTGGGTAGTAAAGCATTATTAAATATATTGTCACTGTAAAGCATAAAGCGTTATATCCTAAGGGCATAATTAGCAAAATGTCCAATATAATTCCTGAAATAAAAGCATATGTTAAATTAATTTTTTCAGGGTAGGCCAAAGCACAATATATTAAAAATAATAGCAGTATTGGAGGTCTACATGAATCTATAATATTAGGTAATGGGAGTATATTTAAGATTACCGCAAACAGTAATAAGAGGATAGAAACTATATAAATTTTATTTATTACTACCATAGCAGCATTACTTCTCGATTAGATGATAAAATAGAACTTGGCTTTACTTTGACGTCCAAAAAATCCTGATTTAATTTTCTTTTAATTACAGAAATTTCTCCAATTGTGTAGCCACCTGGAAAAATATTATCTAGACCTGAGGTGACTAATGTATCGCCCTTTTTTATATCTTCATTTAATGATATGTATTTTGCTTGTAATTTTCTATTATCTCCTGTCCCTGATAAAACAATCCTCTTATCTGTTCTTACATTAACAGCTAGTATTGCGTGCCCAGGATCTGTAATCAAAGTTACAACTGAAAAATTCTTGTTTATTTCAGAAATTACACCTAGAACACCAAAACTATCAACTACACTTTGACCCAAAAATAAATTATTATTACTCCCTTTATTTATAATTACTTTATTAGTAAAGGGGCTTAAGTTTACTTTAATAAGTTCAGCAATTAGAATTTTGGAGGTATCAATGGAGCTCGATGAACTAAGTAGTTTTTTTAATCTCTTGTTTTCCTCTTTTAGCGGTGGAATTTTCTGAATAATTACTGACTGTACTAGCACTTTTTTTTTCAAAGCATTATTTTCTTTAATTATATTTTTTTTTGTATCTATATAGAGGGAAGTATTCTTATATAATTTTAAAGGTGACTCAGCAATTATGTAAATTGGTTGAATTATATGGGAGAAATTATTTCTAACTTCGTTACCTAGTTTTAGTTGCTTATCCAAATATATTAAATATATTGAAATAATTAAAAATATAACTAGCTTAATAAGCGTAAAATGGTTTTGTCTAAAATGTAAGTTATTATTCACTATTCTTTAATTACTATTCAAGTGCAATAATATCCTCGCCCTTTTTATCTATCATTTCAAGAGCTAGGCCACCACCTCGAGCCACACATGTTAATGGGTCATCCGCAATAATTACAGGAATACCTGTTTCTTCTTGTATAAGTTTATCTAGCCCTGTCAGAAGCGCACCTCCACCTGTTAAGACTATGCCGCTCTCAGCTATATCAGTACTAAGTTCAGGGGGTGTTGCTTCAAGCGCAGTTTTAGCCGCATTAGTAATGCCTTTTAAGGGCTCCTGTAGAGCCTCTAGAATTTCATTGCTATTGATTGTGAAGCTTCTAGGTATTCCTTCAGATAAATTTCTACCTTTTACCTCCATCTCCTGAAGTTCTTTTCCTGGATATGCTGTTGCTATTGTATGCTTAATTCTTTCGGCTGTAGCCTCACCAATTAAGATTCCGTAATTCCATTTAATATAATTTAAAATAGCTTCGTTGAATTTATCTCCTCCAACTCTGACAGATTCAGAGTAAACAATGCCGCCTAAAGATAAAACTGCTATTTCGGTTGTGCCACCGCCAATATCAAACACCATAGAGCCGATAGCTTCTGTTATTGGTAAGCCAGCTCCTAAAGCTGCCGCCACAGGCTCTTCAATTAAATATACTTTTCTAGCGCCTGCGCCTTCCGCAGACTCTTTAATAGCTCGTCTTTCAACTTGAGTTGCTCCCGAAGGAACACATATTAAAACTCTTGGCCCTAATAAAAAATTTCTACTACTCGCTTTTTTAATAAAATGTTGAAGCATTTTCTCGGTAGTAGTGAAATCAGCTATTACACCATCTTTTAGAGGCCTTATGGTTTCAATATTTGTAGGAGTCCTTCCAAGCATAGTCTTTGCTTCCAAACCTACAGCTTTAACTCTTTTTTTACCATTTTCATCTGATGCTATTGAAACTACCGAAGGCTCGTTTAAAACCAATCCTTTGTTTTTAACAAAAATAATTGTGTTGGCTGTACCTAAATCTATAGATAAATCATCAGAAAATAAGTCTAATAACATTAAAACCTCCAGTTTTTCTGGTATTATGTGTGTACATAATTCTAACTTAGGATTACTAAACCTTCAAGGATATACGCATTAAATGTATTATTTAACGGTAAGTCAAAATGTTTGATAAAAATAAAATTAAAGATGTTGCTCAATTAGCGATGATAGCTGTAGACGATAATGATTTATCTTATTTTTCTTCTGAAATTTTAGATTTTTTAAAAATGGTAGAGCAATTGGACGCAATAAATTTGTCAGAAATAACCCCATTATATCATGCCCCTGAAATGTCTTTAATGGGAAGAGAAGATGAGGTGGATATAGACGCAAAAAATGACGGGATTAATTGCTCTCCTCATCATGATGGAAAGTATTTTATAGTTCCAAAGGTAATAGATTAAAAATATTATGGATATATATAACAAATCAATCACTGAGCTATCAGACCTACTAAGTAAAAAAGTTCTCTCGTCTGTAGAGATGACAGATTATTTTATTAAAAGAATTCAATTATTTGATTCAAAGCTTAATTCATTCATTACAATTAATGAAAGCCAAGCAAAAAAGCAGGCCGCTTTTGCAGATTCAATGATAGCAAATAAGAAAAATCATTTATTAACCGGAATTCCAATAGCACATAAAGATTTATTTTCAACTAAGGGCATCTTAACCTCATGTGGCTCAAAGATGTTAGAAAATTATATTCCTCCATATGATGCGACCGTAGTCAGTAAATTAAATAATCTAGGGATGGTGAATATAGGTAAAACCAATATGGATGAGTTCGCTATGGGGTCATCAAATGAATCAAGTTATTTTGGACCAGTAAAAAATCCATGGAATCTTGATAGGGTTCCTGGTGGTTCGTCAGGAGGCTCAGCGTCAGCTGTCGCAGCCAGATTAACACCTATTGCTACTGGTTCTGACACTGGAGGCTCAATAAGACAACCGGCATCTTTTTGTGGGTTAACAGGTTTAAAGCCGACTTATGGTTCAGTTTCAAGGTATGGAATGATAGCGTATGCCTCAAGTTTAGATCAGGGTGGGCCTATTGCAAAAAGCGCTGAAGATTGCGCAATTTTGTATAATGAGATCAAAGGTTTTGATAAAAATGACCCAACTAGCAACCATGAGGTTAAACAAAATAATATTGATTTAAGATTACCCAAAGATGAGGCTAAAAATATCACAATTGGAATACCAAAAGAGTATTTTTCAGAAGATTTAGATCAGAATATCTCTAATGTCATATCAGATTCCATAGATGTCTTTAAAAAAATGGGTTTTAATTTTAAAGAAATAAGTTTACCAAATCATAGTTATACAATTCCAGCATACTATATTATAGCTTCTGCAGAGGCATCATCAAATCTTTCTAGGTATGACGGCGTTAAGTTTGGGCACAGGTGTAATGACCCAAAAAATCTTATTGATTTATATTCAAGAACTAGGCAAGAAGGATTTGGAGAAGAAGTTAAAAAAAGAATTATGATTGGAGCTTACGCCCTTTCTTCAGGATATTATGATGAGCATTATATGAGAGCATTAAAAATTAGACGAATTATCAGAGATGATTTTTTATCCGCTTTCAATGAAGTGGATTATATATTTGCACCCACAAGCCCATCTACTGCATTTAAAATTGGAGAAAAAACGTCTAATGCTACGGAGATGTATTTGTCAGATATTTATACAACGCCAGTTAATCTTGCCGGCTTACCTGCTTTATCAATACCAGTAGGTTATAGTGATAATCTTCCTGTGGGTATGCAAATAATAGGTAACTATTTTACAGAAGATAAAATTTTAGAGATTGCCCATTTATTTCAAAAGGAAACAGACTGGCATCTTCAGGTTCCCGAGGCATTTAGCCATGAGTGATTGGGAAACAGTAATAGGGTTAGAAATTCATACGCAGCTCTCAACCAAGAGTAAGATTTTTTCTGCGTCATCTACTTCTTATGGGAGTGAGCCAAATAAACAGGCTTCTTATGTTGATTTAGGGCTACCCGGAACACTCCCAGTTTTAAATAAGTTAGTAATCAAGAAAGCTGTAGAATTTGGTTTAGCAATAAATGCTAATATTTCAAAACATTCAATCTTTGCAAGAAAAAATTACTTTTACCCTGATTTACCTAGAAACTATCAAATAAGCCAATTAGATTTTCCAATAGTAGAAGGTGGTTATATAGATATAGTTACAGAGGAAAATATAAGCAAAAGAATTAATGTAACCAGGGCTCATTTAGAAGAAGATGCTGGAAAATCAATTCATAGTAATGAGGGTAATTGTACGTATATTGACCTCAATAGAGCCGGAACACCTTTATTAGAAATTGTTTCTGAGCCAGAAATGTGTTCTGCAAAAGAAGCGGTTTTATATATGAAGAAAGTCCACAGTATTGTAACTTA
>Ga0075446_10000453_pt1 | contig 16652 bp, 12 predicted proteins | sample CoawatmetaG05DNA_FD_71590 | JGI IMG/M metagenome (GOLD analysis project Ga0075446, IMG submission 71590) | Marine microbial communities from the West Antarctic Peninsula - Coastal water metaG058-DNA | ecosystem: Environmental > Aquatic > Marine > Coastal | place: Atlantic Ocean: West Antarctic... | reverse complement strand
AGTATTTCGTGCCTACGGGTGGGCGGAGACTGGTGGTGGTGGGGGTTGTCTGTTTGTGTTTGTGGGAGCCACTGTGAAGGGCGTAGAACCACTCGCGGCGGTCTGGCGCAGCGCGATCAAAATCTTCCCAGTCGAGCATAATTGGTAAAATAACCTGCAGCATTGGCTCTTTTTTGTCCGTGTGGGTGGAAAATTTGACATTTTCATTTATTTTCTTGGGTTCGTTTGGCGGGGGTGATTTTATAGCACTGCTGTCGCTACCTTCCTCATCAGATTCTGTACATGGTGAATGTCCTGTGACTGAAGATACATCGTCGTCTGAAGACACGGAGTCCTCCGAGTCTTCTCTGTCAGAATTGTCCTCCTCGAGATCCGCCGTGGCAATAAGCGCGCATACATGGAACATTGTTGAAGGTGCGTGAATTTCAGCAATGGTATTGTGAGGCGTGTTGGGTGTCAACTTGTGTGTGATCGTGTCTTGTGTTTGGTGTTCGCGTCGATTGCATTCGTGGTGGCAAAGAATCCATTGTGTTGCAAATGGGATGGTGTGTGTGTGGTTATAAGAGTCGCATACAAACCAATTGTCCGTTCGTGTGTTCATGTTATTGTCAGTTTGTTGTTGTATTTTTGTGATATTACCCGCTCGTGCCTTGTTCTTGATTAATGTTGGTGTTTTTATCATCATGCCTCTTCGTGTCTGGTTTATATTCTTTTGTTGTGGTTTTTTTTTCATGTTTACTTCAGTGGGGACTACGTCTATGCTTTTTTGCCCCGTTTTTTGGAGTATGTTGATCATTTCCACAGCAATGTTCTTATTGTGAAAGGCGTGTCCCGTGATGGAAGCCAATGACTTATGTGGTAACACGCCGTGTCCAGCGCGTTCCATATCATGTGAAGAGGCACAGTCATAGTCAGAGGGGTCTACAAACGGATCCCACAAATAATGGGGCCCAGAATGTGGAGGAGTTGGCACGGGATTCGCAGACTTGAACTTTTGTGCAACCACTGGACTCAACAGCAAGTGATGTGTTACAGACGTGCGCATATTAGACGCCACCACGACTGCGTCGTATGTCTCGGAAAACCTGGGTGTCTGCGGGGGTATGGTGCTTGGTATAATGCTCATAGCCACAAAAACCATGTCTGACATACCGGTTCGCACTTGTAGATACTCGAACATACTTTCGTGTGTGTGCTGAGTATTTGTTAACACTGTCTGTGTACTGCGGGGTAATACATTTGTTGTTGTCTGTCTGCAGTCTGAACACAACAAAACTAGGGGATCGGGCGCAAACAAGCTCGCTGTGAGGATGCCTGCGCCTGCTAGGTGTTCTATACTGTATATGTGTTCTGCGTACTCTGTTTCTTGTGCCCCCAGAAAGTACTTGCTCACAAGGCCCACACGCTCACCACTTGGTGGGTGGAGGAAAAGTGAACAATACTGGCAACATCCATACTGCCTCTGCCACGCGCGCATGGCCTCTTTGTTTGGAGATCTTTCTTGGGCCACTGGGCGTGGGGGGGGGGTGTACTGCGGCGGTAGTTTCTTTGTGACAGGTGGTGTGTTTATGGGGGGCATAAAGTACTTGGTGCTTGTAGACTCCCACTGCAGCCCCTCCCGAAGAAGTTGAATGTCGTAGTCTGTACGTCCGGGGGAGCGGATGTTGGTGAGGAGTTGTGGCATTGGCAGAATATTACTGTTTGCTGTTTCACACAGATACATTAGCAACTGATGCGAGTGCAGTAGAAAAGTATCCTCACTGACAAAGAGCACTGCTGAGACACAAATGTGTTGTGGCTGTGGTGGATGCACTGGCTGAAAATCTGGTTTTTTGTGTCCCGTGTGTATCACAATAAGCACCTCCAATCGTGGTTTTTTGGGACAGTCCACTGTGACACGCACGCTGTGTCGCGCTGGACACAAGACACGTGATATGTCTGGCGCAAAGTCGAGTTTCCAAGTCCAGGGGTCTGTATGTGAGGGCAGAGCGTTGTGGATTTGTTCGAGTACGCGGGCAGACAACATTGTCAGGACCACTGTGTTGTATGACTCCTGTGGCTGCCAGAGACAGCCAGAAGTGTCGGGCTGCATTGCGTGTGCTGTGCATCTGCGACATAATGCGTCTATTCCGGGGTGTTTGTCTCGCTTGTATGCACATATCGTTACCAACACTACTGATTGTTGACTGAGGCATAGGCCACACTTTGTGAACCCTAGGCGAAGTTCGCCTTGGAATATCTTCTGTCTGGACGGGAGGAGGCACCCTGCGCTGATGTGTGCGGCTTCAGAGGTATTCTCACACGGGTGCATGTTGTGAAAGGGGCTGCCCACATCGTATATATGCGAGGGCGGTCTTGGTATGCTTTATATGGTACTATAAAATGAGCGAGGATGTGTGTGTATGCGCGGTTGACATTATGGCGGAGAGAGAGTGCACAACGTGGTGATGGAGCAGTATGCTCTTGATTTCACCCGATGATGTTCCCCTGTGTCAATGTGGGAATGGGGATGGCCATAGGTGCTGACCGTTCGCAGGGATGCGCTTGATATATAAGCTGTTGGATGGCTGTGTAATATATCTGGATTCCGTGGGACTCTTTTTCTTGGCATGAGCACCGCTCTGTTCAATGAGTGTCTACAGGAGAGTGGGGTGTTTGCTGGTTCTCATCTGTTTATGCGTGCCAGTGTGTTTCAGGCTCTTCAAGTCCCAGCAGTGCGGAAAAAGATTCAGCACGTTTTACTTACAGACCCCTGTATGGAAAAGGCGCGTATTATGGCATTTATTTCTGTGCTTGTCGAAAGTTTTATACTCGCAGAAGACGCATGGAGTAGTGGTCTCTGTCGGAGCAACCGGCATTGGCATCAATCGCGCAAGGCAGCAGTGTTGTGTGCAGTGGCAGATTTCCAGTCGCTCACGTAAGAGGAATGTTTGGTGTGTTGTTGCATTGTAATAAACCTACAATCTTTCAGGAGAGGTTTATGCGTCTGATGTGTGTGCACGTAAGAATTCTGTGCCTATATATATCAACCCCATTCACACACTCTCAAGCGTTCACAGAGGTGCGCGTTGTCACTATTTGGATATGGACGTTGTGGATATGGACGTTGTGGATATGGACGTTGTGTTGGATATGGATGTGGTGTTGGATATGGATGTGGTGTTGGATATGGATGTGGATGTCGAGAGCTCAAAAAAAATAGTGGCTGCTCATGTACAAACCCTGTCTGATATATTTGTATACGAACAGCTCGGGCTTATAGGTCGTGAGTTACACAATGTAGACTTGGACAGTTTACCTCCAGAGGATAAAACAGTCACAAAAAGAATTTCCAATGTTGAAGTGACTGCTTGGCTCAGTTCGTTTACAAACACAAGCATTAGTGTCACTGGTGAGGGTAAGATCAGCACTGTTGTTCGCTGGGAGTTTAACGGAAATGTCATGACAGAGTATGTATATACACGGCCCCATTGTGCAGTGTTGTTCAAAGAATACAATGCGTACACTGGCATTCAAAATTGCAAGGAAATGCGCCAGGTCAACAAAATGAACTTTAGTGCGAATACGTGTGATGGTGCAAACTTGGAAGCGATGAAAGCGGGGAGTGCGTCTGGTATTGTGCATACCATCCATGAGATGGTCTTCTTAGACTGGAAGAAGAATGAGGCAGAAATGTTTTTTCAAGTGCAGTTGAAATATGGGCATGCTGAACAGGGTGTGTTGCCGAGTAAACACTTCTTATACCCAATGCTCAGTGTGACGTTTGAACCGTGCGTGTGTATGTCTATGCTGGCATCTGCAAATCCTGTACTTCAGATGGGCAGTCCCGCCGTTGCTATATCACCTCACCAAATCCAACTTAAACTTCACGACACAGACTTCATATTCCAAAAGTTGGCGTATCATCTGCCCTATGAGACTCAAAATGAAGACACTCTACTGGTGGTGTGGTATTCAGGGGTGCCATTGCTTGGGTCAATGACAGAAAATGCGCATAACAGCACCGCCACCTTGCGGCAGAGCGGAATATTCGCTGATTCCAATGCTAACAGCACTCTTGTGCTAGAGTATGCATGTCTACCGCGTCTAACAGTGCCAAAGTATGTGTTCAAATCCAAGAAGAAAGGAGACCGTGTTCTGCGTAAAACACTAGATATTGCAACATTGGGCGTATTAAGACCACCAAATAAGACAATATTGGAACATCCCGAAGCAGAGGCTATCAACTGTCTGGGAATATCTCCCCAGGAGATGCGGGGACAGTTGGATCTCATTGACCTGCCAGTTATGGGAGAACCCGTGACGTTGCAACATGAACTCGGATTGCCAGCGTGCAGTGATGCGGGCGTGAAACAAGTGAAGGAATGTGATGTGGAGCATAACAGTGTTGTTGATGACCTTCATTTTCATTACAAGTTTAAGAACCCTTCGGCAGCAAAGGCAGTGAAGGTGGCCTGTGACCTCGAGATTGCCAGCCGTCGCCAAAACTGGCGAATTTCCATTGTTCGAACCACCAAAAACAGAGGAGAGTTGCGCGACATTGTCACTGCTGAGTGGCAAACCAGAACATGGCAAGGTGTAAACAAATTCCTCTTGGCGTTTTCAGAGCACCCACAACTCGATAGTTGGGTGTTCTGGGAGAAAAATCCCTACAAGCCTGGATTCACTGAGGTGTTTCCACAATCAAGTGTGGTAGGAAATCTACAGCATTTACACTGTCAACTCCGCATACGATTCTCTTGTTATGGTGAGTCTTTTTTTATGCGGAGTGAGGAATCAGTGTCAGTGTTGCGCGCGCGCATTTGTGAAAAGCATAAACACGTGCCTCATGCATTGCACATAAAAGACATGAACGACCAACATCACATTGGTGCTAGTGTTTCCGGGGTTGGGGGTGGTGATCTGAACAGAGAGAATACACAACTGCTCGTCGCGCACATGCAGGTCTTTTGGGTAGATGCATATTGTCAGGCCATAGCCCAAGAGTCCTATAATGCAATTCCACAGGCAAACTCTGTGTATGTTGTGGCCCGGTACACTGACAATCATGTGGAATGTTCGCCGTTATCCTTTCCAGAGGGTATTCCTAACACCATCCCTGTTGTTTTAAAGGTATGTGACGAAGTCTGTACAGGAGAAGTTGTTCATATTGGTGATGGCGAGCTGTATTTGTTTCGGTATCCAGAGCTTTTGTCTGGGTACAGAACAGAGGTGTTTGGGGGTACGGGGAAGTGGTTCCATCAGTGTTTGCAAAAGAAATTACTACTGTTCAGACGACCGATGCTCGGGTGGGAACTCGAACTCCGCATTAACACTGACCGTGTACAGACACCACCAGTGCCACCCCCAAATATTGTATATTTTGTTGATTATAATTGCGAGGACATCACGCAAGTTATGTTTGCCGTGTGTAAACAAATTGATGCCAACTACAATCTGTACGAAACACATCACGAGTTTGTGAGTGCTTGTGTAATGATGCTTCTTTTTGTGGGGCATCCAGGCGCAAGCGAAGTCAATTACAAAACCCGTTTCAGGAAGATGGCGAGTCATTTGCGGTATGCTTCGAAGTTTGACACAGTACATGCTTATATGATCCATGTGTTGTTGAAAACATCCACTGATCACGTGAGCTATGACAACAAAATCTGTCACAACGACAACACAGAGAGTTATAATGATGCTGTTCTCTTTGATTATGTATCCTGGTGTCCCCCGCCAATGCCCAATGTTTACACTGTGGTTGTATTTCTCAAGTCCACTGACATAGGGAATGAAATACAGAGGTTACACGAAGCTCTTTCTGAATGCATATACCCAAAAAACGTGGGCAAAGACAACAACAAGGGCGATACAACTACTTTACGAGTGCATGTGCTGTGTCAAAAGAACCAATCACCAACGAACACTTCCCAAAAATTTGGCATCCTCTCAAATTGTTTTGAATGGCCCAATGTATCTAGTTCATACCGTAAATCAGTGGCTGCACTTCTCAAGCATGTAGTCACATTGACTTTATATGGAGTACAACACTACAAAACCATACAGCCGCAGCCAGAAAACTGCAAGAACGTCAAGGCTGATACTAAGCCAAAGTCAGAAAAGGTTCGTTTGCGAGAATTTGCAAGGTTGTACAAATTGTTTGCAGAACTCGACTTTGACCTGTACACCTCACACTCTATCCACATGCAACAGCCGGGGCTTTCAATGGTCAAGTGGTTGCGGGTCGTCAGCCCCCTGCTGCATGTTGCACAAAACGAACATTTTTGTTTACACCTTGACGGTCGTGATGATGCGATTGATATGCTTCTCATTACTAAAACATCTTATGCTGACAACTTCGTGGCACAAAACGGTACATCATACTGGGATGCCAGAGGTTTCGACGTTGTGGTGGCAGAGGATGTTGTTCTTATGATCAATGCCAAGCATACATCGCACACAATGTGCTCAAACAAAGATTGTAAGCATAGGGGGCTGTGTGGTGAACAGGTCATAGCAGAGAACAGAGCAATTCTCAACATCGGGAATCAGAGAATTGGCGCGTTGTACTCTGGGTTTATCGCGTGTCTGCGTGCACACGCGGAGTTATATGAAGTGATGGCAAGTGAAGGTAACTGCTGTCTGCGGCTGAAAACGTTACGTGCATTTTGTGCAGCATATGATCAGGGCTTGCGATGTACAATGCGATATGTTCTCGCCGACATGGACATGCTGGCGAAGCACTTTGCTCTCAACATCTATCTATACACTGCCAGCGACGAGGGCGGATGTGATTATCACTCTGAACTGCCCACATCTGTTGTATGTCCGTGGTATTTGGCAGAGGGAGCACCCGGCAGTTTATGTGTGGGACGCAACATTATGCTCAGATGTGGAGAGGCTGCATACTCGTACCTCCGCCCGCGTTTGAATGATCCGACTTCAGTAACCGCGTTCTCCGTCTTCCTGCAAGAGACGCAAACTATGTATCACAACTTTCGCAAAAAGGAGGGTCCCTGGGTCATTACAGCGCAATCAGATTTTAGTCCTGTAATGGACAACAAAAATGCCCCAGTCACATTGTTATTCTCTCCCATACAGGGAGCATGCAACTACAGTCGCATATACACTGGCATTCTTGAAACAGTGAAGTCGTACTTCAAGCAGCAGGGTACACAGTCTGTGTGTCTAGTTGTTCAGATCTGGCAGATCTGGATGTGCTTTATCTGTACTTTCCACGATGAGAGACACTATATAGTGTCATTATCAGAGACGGATCCGTGGTGGTTGCTGGAATGCGAAGAGAATGGGTTCACATGGAGGCAATTACACGATGATGCATGTGGGTTTGGCCCTAATTTTGTTCTAAATCACCTCACCCAAGCACGCTTTCAACTGTTTGGCACGGACCTGCCGGGGGGGATGGTTATTTTGCAAGAGGCTGCTCTCATGCACAATAACAAAATCGAATTTCATAAAATAGGGGGTGGAGTCGAGACGTCCGAGACGTTTCCTGAGCCATGCTTGACTGTCAGGGCTTCGCTGGACTATGTGGTCGCACAGCGTCCTCATGGGGTGCCCACTGATTTTTTCAACCATATGTCCTCAACAGAACGGTTTGGTCTTGATGCATTCGTGTTCTACAAGCGTCACGAGCACATTGTCGCCATGTGTAAGGTCATGAGGATTGAGCCTGTAATAGGACTGCATAAGACGGGGTGTAAATGCACTCTCCTGAGGTCGTCATGTAATGAGCAGTTCCAGTCGTGCTGGTTGTCTGCCAACGTGGTACCAGTTCCCACGGAACTGCGTCTCTGTGGCGCGGACGTGTATGAACAAGGGATGCACATCTCCATGTTTGAGATGGAGCAGTTGGTGTCCATGCACGTCCCAGCTTCTGCTGTGTCCAAATTTGTCACTGTGTATGGACGGTGTCTCCCCTTGGGAACAGCCCGGGACAAATTCAGGGGCATGCGTATCTTCGTCACTGCGGAACAGCAGATGGTAGTGAAAATGGACAATCTGTATTGGACAGTGTCACCTTTATCTGGTGCAATAAAGCTCATACCGTATCAGTCTAATTCACACTCCGCAATAGACATACTGGGGACAGAAATAAAATTCACTAGTTTGCAGGGCCTAAATGTTGAGACTGATAGATTGGCAGTATTTGCTCTGTTTGCGCGGATCATACTGTACTGTGAAGATATGCTCGTGCTGCTGCACACGTCAGGCATAGAGGGGTTCCGCGCTGCCCGGAACCGGATGTTGCAGTTGTTTTTTGACTGTGCGAGGACATGGCACACTTCGTTTGTGTGTGAACAGTGCGGTGAAGAAATACGGGGGGCCATGACTACGTACACACTGAGTGGGATACCGTGTGCCGTTTGCTTTCGTTGTATTTGCACCGTAGCTTGGGCTATTGGGGATGTTGAGCCTGCAAAACTGGATCAATGATGCTTTTGAGGGCACTACTGCTGTTAGTGGCCGTGACGTGTGTGATTATGTAATATGCCTTCGAGCCAAATCCAATCCAAATGTAGGTACAAACAAACAGTATCACAGCAATCGTACTGAAGGGGAGACAGAGCGCTGCAGAGAGAAAACACAACCCACCTGATACCAGAATCAACACACCGCTCTGTAACCATGTCCCGAGCACCAGAATTCCCAGCGCAATGGGAACAATACAGTGCATACATCGTCCTGGACCCATTTTCGGGCATGTCATATAGTTTTGGGGTATGCTCGTGGACACGGGGGTATACACACCCCATCCATCAGCGGAAGATGGTGCCCCACAACCACATGCACCACACCATCCGCGCGGTTTGTTTTGTACTGGGGGCTCCAGAATGTCAGAACCTTCGTCGTGTTGGGGTGGAAGTATTGACATGGTAGTGTCAGTGACTCACATTACACACATGCTGAGCATATATACACACTAGTATCGTTTGGAGTATCACGCGTATTTTGGATGTTAAAGCCTACATCATGCGTACTGTTCTATTCGTGGACAAAGAGGGAAATATGGGCAGGAGTGTGTTACTGTTCTCGCGTGTATATAAATAAACTTTTCCATATCACTTGTCATTCACTCCCAACATGCGCATACGGGCAGCGCATATCACTGTGTTTTTGGTAGTGTTCCTGTACGTCCCACGTAGGATTTGCGCAGAGATGCAGATAAAAAAGGCGCAGTACACGACTCCAAAAAATTTCACCATTAGTGTTTACAAAGGGCAATTTGTTGAGGTCAGTTGGGTGTCACCTCATAAATTTGCTGTATCAGCAACAGGTGTAAGTGAAACAGAACTGAATTCTACCCGATTTAAATATAGTCGTAGTTCAAACAAAACCAGCTTCAAGGTGCCAGAGGATTATGCTGGAAAGTTGTATTTCTTTTGTGAATCTATGGGAGACATGGGTAATCCTAATCATCTTATTATCATCAACGAAGCTCCAATATTCACTCATGCTGCAACCTCTGTTCTTACTGTTAACACAACACAAATGACTAGTTTTGATGATGGTGAATTCACCACGCCCAAGCCAAGCCCAGTAATCACAGATGTAAACACGACGACCCCGACATTGCTTATTGCAGATGTCACGACACCTCCTCCAACCTTAGAAGTGGCAGAGGCAACCACGACAACCCCCCTATTGATTATTGGAGATGTCATCACGTCTACACCAACCTTAGAAGTGACAGAGGCAACCACAACGACCCCGACATTGGTCATTGCAGATGTCACGACACCTCCCCCAACCTTGGTAGTGGCAGAGGCAACCATAACAACCACGACAACCCCCATATTGATTATTGGAGATGTCATCACGTCTACACCAACCTTAGAAGTGGCAGAGGCAACCACAACGACCCCGACATTGGTTATTGCAGATGTCACGACACCTCTGCCAACCTTGGTAGTGGCAGAGGCAACCACAACAACCCCGACATTGGTTATTGCAGATATCACCACGCCTACACCAACCTTAGTGGTGGCAAGGCCAATCACGACCACCCCGACATTGGTTATTGCAGATGTCACGACACCTCCCCCAACCTTAGTGGTGGCAGGGCCAATCACGACCACCCCGACATTGGTCATTGCAGATGTCACGACACCTCCCTCAACCTTAGTAGTGGCAGAGGCAACCCCGACATTGGTTATTGCAGATGTCACCACGCCTACCCCAACCTTTGTGGTGACAGGGGCAATCACGACCACCCCAACATTGGTTATTGCAGATATCACCACGCCCGCGTCCACCTCTCCATTGCTAGTCACAGATGTCACCACACCAACCTCAGTTCTTTTAGATGCTACATCTTCAACACCAACACCAACCTCAGTTCTTTTAGATGCTACATCTTCTACGCCAAGTACAGGTTCTTTGTTGTTGGAAACGGCGTTACCATTGTCTACCACCACCCCCATTCCGGTGTTTGTACCATCTAGTATTCAGGTACAGGTAATCTTGTCTCTGTTCATGACAAGAAATAGCTTTGATTATGATATACAGACAAAGTTCAAACAGTCTCTAGCAAGAGTGGCTGGTGTTGCATTGAAGGATGTGACAATTCTGAGCATCACAAGCATGACAAGGAGGCGTCTCTTAAGTTCAAGCATTCATGTAGGAGTCGGTCTGAATGTGATGGACAGTGTTTCTGCTCGCAAGTTGGTGGACAGGATTACAATTCCAACAATCAATGTAGCGTTTGCATCAGATGGCCTGCCAAATGCCACTGTTGTACAGATGCCAACCATTGTTGTAAATTCACCAACAACCTCAAGTACATTCGGGGTAACACCTATGCCGATGAACGTGGTGTTGTCTTCGACTTACTCTTCCGCAATGGTCACAAATAGTAAGGGGGGTAAGGTGCAAGTGACCAGAGACGGATATTTCCAAGGAGCAGAGTTTGGAACAGGTGTCGTGCTGGAGCCCACTAATGTGTCTGTTAGGGTTGTGTCTCCTCCCACGCTCTCTCTCGTCGAGGCACAGCGGCTCGCTAATGAAGGTGCTTTTATTGTGTCAAATGTGTTGTTGTTTTCTCCTACGAAGTCTATTTATGCAAAAACATTTCGGATCTGTGTAGTTCTGGATGAGAGCAGTGCGTCTGCGGACAACCTACAATTATTGCATTATGTGTCCATCTTTCAACACTGGCGCCCTGCAGTGTATAGCGTGACTCGGCCGCAGACGCGGGTGGTGTGCGTGAACACCAACTCCTTCCATGCCGGGCATTGGGCGGCGTTTCGAGTTCGCCGAGTGCAGAGGACGAGTACCACGATGCAAATGCATGGACTACTAGGCGTGGCAGCAATGGTCAGCACCAAAAAAGAAGATAACACAGCAGCAATAGGGTGGGCATTGTTAGGTTTTGCGTTTGTCGCTGTGTTTGCAGTGCTGGGCGTTGTTTCATACCACCATCGCACATCCACACGACACAATACTGCAACATATTAATAACGTGTAAAGATTTACTCCCTAAGGATGTGAACTGCAAAAACACAAAAATATATTATCTGGTCCAGTCGTCAGGGCTAGGATTTGCGCCGCAGAGACCGTGGTTCGAACCTCGGTTTGGGCAACGTTCAAAATGGCGTGAAAAACCCATATACCTCGTCCGTCTCAAATGACTCCCAATCAAACCGAGACTCACACGATCAGGCGAGGGCTGTGGTACTGGCACAAACGCATCCTGTTTTGTTGGCGTAGAGTTGGCAAAAAAATAAAACACATGCACATTGTCTGTATGCCCAGATCTGTATGAGCAGAACTTACCATGATTACGCCTGCCATGTTACAGACAATCGCAGAGGATGCCAGTAGCGGGCTGGAGGTGCGTTAGTCTACACCACACCGAGACATACAAGAGAGAATGTATTGGCGTGTGTGCGTTGTGGTGAAATTTGCGAATGAATTAATTTACGTGTGCAGGGACATTGCTCTGAAAAGATGATACAAAAGGCCATTGCTGGGGCCTTGTGTGCGGCTGGAATAGAATGCCAGCAAGAAGTCGTGCTACCCGTGCTGCAAAAGGATGTGTTTGTTGGACATAATAGGCTAGACATAGTGGCAGTGTGGCGCAAGGGTGAAGCTCGCGAGGTGCTAATTATCGAGCTCAAGACTCTCAATGACATGGCAAGTGAGGGCAAGATCCCCCAGCGCGTGCGCGCACAGTGTGTGGGGTATGTAGCGTGCGCGCGTGGGTTTTTTGGCAGTACTGCCACCATACACATGTACCTTGTGAACGTTCATGTGGCCCCGAGTGCCGAGCGCATCGTGCGTGTGTTTGACATATGTCCTCCTCCGCATCTTGCCGAAGCCTCTGTACCAACGCCATTCCGGAAGAAGGGGGCGTATTACTATGAGATTGAGCAGGTGCTCAAGCACCGCCGGCGCGCGGGATGTGAAGAGTGTCTAGTGTGGTGGAAGGGCTATGCATTGGAGCTAGCCACATGGGAGCCACTGGAAAACATTCCCGTACTACTTATTGGACGGCCGGGGGGGCCTCGTAGGTGTCCGCGACGCCGGCAGACGACACTGCGGCGCAATCTTGATGTCTAAGGGTGAATGAATGTGTCGACATTGCTGTTTGTGAGTAGTTCTTCCATCAGCTTCGCTTTGTCACTTAGCTTCTTGTCGAGATCCTCGAGCATTTGCTCAACCAAAGATATCATCTGGAATACGTAGGCCGTCGAGGCCTTGCAGTCACCGCACCGTGCAGGGCGTTTTGTGCTTTCGTCACCGTCCCAGTCCACAATACTTTCGTGTTCTTCTATCTCACACTGGTGCTGTGCCATCGTATATTTAGTAAAGTCACTGTACTTTCCGCGGATGGTCTCCATGACACTCTCTAGCCGACGGACGTGCTCGTGCAGGTACTGTTTCGTGCCTCCCAGGTTCCTGATCTCTAGTTTTACCGCTGTGAGTGCTTCCACACTATCTGCAAATTCGCGGGCGACACGGACTGCCTGCGCCTCTGCGTCCGCTGTGGCAGCCTCTACAGTACAACTAGCAGCACAAAGTTCACTGTGACGCTCAGTCTCGCTGGTCAGCAATACATGGAGCTGCGCCGCCTCGGTCTGCACCATCTCAAGCATGGTCTGCGCAGCTACCTCTCGCTCAGCGGCCGCTTGCGCCTGCGCTGCGTACTCCTGTTGCGCAGTCGAGTTGGCTGCGTGTTGTTCTTTGAGCTGTTGCGTGGCGTTTGCTGTTTCTCTTTGTGTGGACAACAACAATGCGTCATGTTCAGCTTGATGCTCGGCGGCCATCCTATGCGCGGAGACGGCATTTTGCTCGCGTATCTCTTGTAAACTACTCTCAGTCGCCTTCGTCTCACCAAGCACGGTAATGGCATTTTGCTCACGCAGCTCCCGCAGAATGTTCTCTGTGGCGCTTGTCTCATTCAACACGAGCATTGCGTTTTTCTCACGCAGGTCCCGGAGGTTAGTCTCCGCCTCACTGTTCTCTTTTAGTACGGCTGCCGCGTTGTGTTCACGGATCTCCCGTAGCCCATCTTCTGCCGCACTACTCTCTTGTTGCACGGTAGTGGCGTGTAGGTGGCGTAACACCCGCAGAGTATCCTCACCTTCTTGTGTTTCGCGCTGTCGGTTAATATTCCCTTCAGTCAGCATGATTTGTTCCTGCTTCAACACACCAATCTGCTCGCGTAAGTGCTTGCGGTGGGCAAGCAGCTCGAACATGAACTGTTGCTCTGTGGTATCTAGCACTGTTACTCCATTTACCTCCCCTGTCACAGTGTCTGTCATGTTTCTCATTAGTAACAGCGAGCGGATTTCGTCCTCAAGTTCCTGACGGACTTTAGTCTGCCGCACGATTTCGCCCCCCATATCCAATATGTGCTGGATTTTAGGAGCCTCCGCGTCTAAGGAGACAGTATCAGCATATGAAAACTCCTGCCATTCGCTAGCGTCTTCATCGTCCTCGTCACCTGCCTCTGTTTTGTCGTTTGCGGGCGCGGGGGACAATACAGGCAGATCTCCATGCGTTGTGGGACTTTCTGCGTCGTTGTGTAGAGTTGCAGCCTCTGCGCGCGGAGACGCATGCGTTGTGGTGCTTTCGTCGTCATCATGTGGTGTAGCTGCATCTGCACACGGAATCACATGCTTTGTTGGGTTGACATGCTTGCATGCCAGGAGGAGCGTCTCAAACTCGCGGAGTACCTTCTCATAGTTGGACGTCGCAGCCTGCAATTTGTGCGCGAGTTCTGTGTTGGTGTGGTCTGCGGCTTGGAGCTCTGTGACTTGTGCATTGAGGACACTCTCCCACTCCCCGACGTCGCCTGGAGCATATGCAGGGGCTGCCATGACGATCATGGGCGCGTGTGCTGCTGTATATATACGCAAGACGCCAGCGCGCATCAGTTCCCGCGCAGCGTTGCGCACGAGCACACTGTCATGGTGTGCGTGGACAAAATGCCCATTGCGATCTTGCACGCAAATGCTATCCCACCCCGCGTGACAGCAACCAATAGACCCACGCTAAAGGTGGCTGAAGTCATCACCTACGACATTATGGTTGAGGAGTCAATCACACTGGTGGAGATGCAGAGCATGGGATGCAATCTCATGCAGGTCTTCTATTGTTGGGGCGACCGTCCTGGTGCAATGAACCTCAATTTTCGACACATGAGCAAAAAGTGTCTCAATATCGTAAAGTGTCTATTGCAGAACAAGGTCATGCGGCGACACTTCCATGACGTACGGTGGTTCACCGTAGGGCTCACCATCAAGGACATGATGGATCTGCAGCCGAGCGTGGACACGCTCAAGATATTCAACGTGACAACCAAAGAGCTCCAGGCGAACGACGCGCACAACTACGGTGAGAACTGGCAGCGCATGTTCGACTGGTCTGTGCGCGAATGGAGGGAGCTAGGATACGACCACAAGGAGTACACAGCAAGCCTCCAACTCCAGGTGAATGCTCAAGGTGGGCCCGCACACGACACGCTCCGCATTCACCGACAATGGGGCCCATCTGCAGGGGGAATGCTCAAAAATTGAAAAACGAAAATGACCAATGTCAGAGTGGAGACCCAGAAAATTGGATGGAAATACATAGCAGCCTGCAACCATCAGATCCTGTGTTGGAAATGTGGTCTTGAGATACCAACTATCAGCTCGTGATTGGGGGTTGTGTTGTTATTTTGTAGATTTTTGGTGTTACATGCAGTTGGTCAGCAACCCCAGAAACCCGGGTTGGGTAAGAAAGGAATAATACAAATAAATCAACTCCAATACATTGTTGAGTCTGACTGTGTGCGGTGTATGGAGTTGGATCTGGATCAAAACACGCTCTGTCACACACACAGGCCTCGTGCACAGAGTTGGGGTAACACTAATGGTTTATATCCGCGCACATTATCCTCTCCTGCGTGGGCCCACGCAGTGCATTTACAGAGACACCTTGATGAGATATCACGGTGCCTCCGATGGTGTATTGACAGAGGGAAAGCGTACTGGCCCGCAAATACACACACACACCTTGCACCACACGATTCGTCACAGTTTTACTATGGCGTGGCGCCGTGGTTTCCTGATGGGACCCTGAACCCTTTCGGTGTTCCTCCTGCTTCCGACGGGGCTGGTGTGTACTAGCGTTGAAATTTACGTAGTACGCATATTATAATAATCTGCCAGAACATCCAAAGACATTTATTACAACATCTCCAGTGTACATCTCCTGTGTACATCTCCTGTGTACATCTCCAGTGTACATCTCCTGTGTACATCTCCAGTGTACACCAAACAGTGTACACCAAACAGTATACACAAACCGGGTGTGTTTGTTGACACGCTATCAATATATAAACAAGACACTCATGGAGATAGTCAAAAGTTTGAAGGTCACAATGGAAACACTACAGAATTACTTTGCGCCAGTGGATACTCCTTTTAAAAAACTCGAGAAGGGACATGATGTTATAAGCAACAGATTGGACGATGTGGTTGTTAGTTGTGGTGGCATTCAAGATAAGTGTGAATTGATGTCACAGCAATCATTGGATGATTGTACCGCAATAAAAATCTGCACTGACACCACACAAAAAGTGTTGAATAATGACTTCGGCAAATTACTTGAATCGAATTTAGCAAATTTTCATTTGATGTGCGACATTAAAACTCGGTTAGATAGTATTGAGACGATTCTGAATGTGCAAAGAAATCAGGCACCTAAATGCACGTGCATCCGAGGGGCCCATTGAGTAATACATGAGAGCAAAAAATTTGAGTACTCACTTCGTGGGGATAGTGTCTGTGTCCCAGCGGTCGCGGCGTTGAGGTCAAGACTGCTTTGTATATAAGCAATGATACTGATGGTCAGTGTACAGAATATGGGTCTGATGCAAGAAACCAAATGCAGTCGAGTTTCGCGCCAGTGCAATGACGACACACCATCAGTACCACACGAATACCGAGAACAAGTGCATTACCCTTCACACACAAGGAATGATGAATGGTCTGATGCACATGTGCGTTCACCTCCTTATGGTCAATCATATATTTCTCCACACCATATGTCAGTGTATGCTTCCCCTTGCCAAGCCCATCCCACATCACTGTATAGGGGTTGTAATCCTAATGAAACATATACATCACATGTTGCCCCAGAAGGGGGGGGGGGGGGGG
>Ga0075446_10000450_pt1 | contig 16769 bp, 15 predicted proteins | sample CoawatmetaG05DNA_FD_71590 | JGI IMG/M metagenome (GOLD analysis project Ga0075446, IMG submission 71590) | Marine microbial communities from the West Antarctic Peninsula - Coastal water metaG058-DNA | ecosystem: Environmental > Aquatic > Marine > Coastal | place: Atlantic Ocean: West Antarctic... | reverse complement strand
TGGTGCTTCTACATCTCCATTTTTGTTTGGGTTGGCTTCGGTAGTTTTTATACTTAACTCTGGTCTTACCCTTTGTCTTGTAATTTGTACCAATCCAAATTTACTTGGAGGTAATATTTTGTGCTTTGTTCTATCAAAAGCCATTTGCTCTTTCAGATGCTGATACAGTTTATTTCTGTTTTCAGGCTTGTGCATGTCAATGAAATCTACAACAATTATTCCTCCCATATCACGCAATTGTAATTGGCGTGCTACTTCTGTTGCTGAAATTAGATTTACTTCTAATGCGGTATCTTCTTGAGATCCTGCTTTGTTAGAACGGTTTCCACTGTTTACGTCTATAACGTGTAAAGCCTCTGTGTGTTCTATTACTAGATACGCACCTTTGCTCATAGAAACTGTTTTACCAAAAGACGTTTTTATTTGTCTTTCTATTCCGTACTTTTCAAAAATAGGAATTTCAGAAGTATGCAATTTTACTATTTTCTCCTTTTCAGGATAAATTTCTTGCAAATATTCTTTAATTTCTAATTGAAGCGTTTCGTCATTGGTAACAATGCTTGTAAAACTTTCATTCATTACATCTCTTAAAATAGAAGATGCTCTGTTTAGTTCACTCAATATTTTTGTTGGGGTGTTTGTATTTGCAATGCTTTTACACATCTTTTTCCAACGTTCTAATGAGTTTTGCAAATCTTTATCTAGTTCTGCCACTTTTTTTCCTTCGGCAACAGTTCTTAGAATAACGCCAAAACCTTTTGGTCTAATGCTTTTTGCTAATCTTTTTAAGCGTTCTTTTTCTTTTGGGTCTTCAATTTTTTGAGAAACTGAAACTCGATTAGAAAAAGGAACTAATACCAAAAATCTACCCGCTATTGAAAGCTCAGAACTCAATCTTGGTCCTTTTGTAGAAATTGGCTCTTTTACAATTTGCACTAACAGGTTTTGTCCTGTTTTAAGTGCTTTGTTGATACTACCGTCTTTATTTATTTCTTCCTCAAATTGGAAGTTTTTTAAAGTGAATTCTTTATACTTACCTGTGCTTACTTTCTTAATGAATGTATTTAATGAGTTTACCTGCGCACCCAAATCATGGTAATGTAAAAACCCGTCTTTTGGATATCCTACATTTACAAAGGCTGCATTTAAACCTGTTAATACTTTTCCTATTTTGGCTAAAAAAATATCGCCAACAGAAAATTTATTACCAGTTGTTTCATTATTTAATTCAATAAGTTTCCCATCTCTTAATAAGGCAAAATCAATATCAGATGAATTTGAACGAATTATTAATTCTGTTTTCATGCTGAACTTGGTTTTAAACTACACTTAATTGTGTAGATGGATTAATATTGTCAGGTATTTTTAATACCGTGAGAAGATTTACTGCTTTACACAACAAGCAAATCTTCGAATGTCAATGAACTTTTTTGTTTACTTAATTTTATTTCGCTAAACAATAAACGAAAAAGTAAGCAAAAGCTTACTTTTTCTTTTTGTGTCTGTTAGCTCTTGCTCTTTTCTTTCTCTTGTGTGTAGAGATCTTCGCTCTTTTTCTTTTCTTACCGCTTGGCATAATGTTTCGATTTTTTAAAACCTTTTAGGTTTCGATTAGTATTGTGTTATTTAACAGCAACCTTACTTTTTACTCCTTCAGTAAAAGTTTTTGCTGGTTTAAATGCTGGAATATTGTGAGAAGGAATTTTAATAGTTGTATTCTTAGAAATATTTCTACCAGTCTTCTCTGCTCTTGTTTTGATAATAAAACTACCAAAACCTCTTAAGTATACGTTATCGCCATTTTCTAATGCACCCTTAACTTCAGTCATAAATGCTTCAACAGTTGCCAAAACATCTGTTTTTTCGATTCCTGATTTATCTGAAATTTTAGATACGATATCTGCTTTCGTCATGTCTCTATTTTTACTATATTTTTATTAATTTACCTCCAAAAATGCGGATGCAAATATATGATAATTAATCAACTGCAAAAAGATAATGACCTAAATTTATCCGAATTTTAAAATGTAATATTGCAATTCTATTCTTTCTACATGAAATTTTCTAACACACTAATATACTGGTACTTACAAAATAAAAGAGATTTACCCTGGCGTAAAAGTAAGAATCCGTACTTTATTTGGCTCAGCGAAATCATGCTACAACAGACAAGAGTTGCGCAAGGTTTGTCTTATTATCTCAAATTTACAACCGCTTTTCCTACTGTTTTCGACCTCGCAAAAGCACCTGAAAGTACCGTGCTAAAAATGTGGCAAGGTTTGGGGTATTACTCGCGTGCAAGAAACTTGCATTTTTCTGCAAAACAGGTATCTGAAGAGCTAAATGGCATTTTCCCAACCACTTATAAAGAAATTATAAAATTAAAAGGTATTGGAGACTATACTGCTTCTGCAATTGCCTCTATTTGTTTTGAAGAACCCACCGCAGTAGTAGACGGAAACGTTTACAGAACACTTTCTAGATACTTTGGCATACACACGGCAATTAACTCTACTTCTGGAATTAAAGAGTTTAAAGCACTTGCGCAGACACTTTTAGACACATCACAACCAGGAACTTACAACCAAGCACTTATGGATTTTGGTGCATTGCACTGCAAACCACAAAATCCGTTGTGCGATACCTGTCCGTTTTCTGACAGCTGTGTTGCTTTTGAAAAGAAGCTGACAAAGGAATTGCCCGTAAAAGAGAAGAAGGTAAAAGTTAGAAAACGGTATTTTAATTTCTTAGTTATAAAAACCGACGATCAGAAAACAATCTTAACAGAAAGAAAAGGGAAAGGAATTTGGCAAGGCTTGCATCAATTTCCATTAATTGAACGCACAGAAAATATCGATCAGAAGCAAATTATAGCTTCTGAAGAGTTTATTGCGCTGTTCCCAGAGGAAACCACTATTTCACTTTTCAATAAAAAAGAGATTGTACATAAGTTATCGCATCAGCATTTGTACACGCAATTCTGGATTGTAGAAACCAAAACCCTTAAAAGTGCAGATGTTCATTGGAAAAATATTCAAGATTTTCCAGTTCCTGTTTTAATTGCTAATTTTTTAGAGGCTTTTGAAACTGGGAAATAATTGATTTTAAAAAAAAATAGCCATTATTTTTTTACTTTAAATTTGTACTTTTATAGTCGTCAAATCTTATCGTAAAAAAAAGTTTTACACTAAAAACTGATGTCTTCTGTTTTTTATTTAACATTACACGTTCATGGCATTTTATATGCTAACAACCGAGCGCTATTTTAAGAGGCAGCGCAAAAATTAATAAATTTACAAACGATATAAAAGAGCATGGAAACAACTTATGTAATTGATTGTGAGGGTAATAAAATCCCGATGAGTGCTGCGCTTTTTTCATCAAAATGCTGGGTTGGTAACAGCAGTGATTACCTCAAAGCAAACGATGAATTTATCATTGCTGAAGCTGCCGAATGGCTCGATATTCCTAAAATAACTATTTTAATACCAATTTATCGTTCAGGTACAGGTTTTTTAAAAACCCTGAACGCCATCATTTCTCAACACTGGTTGCAGCCTCAAAAAGTAGAAATTATACTTTTCATAAATCAACCACTCGGTCCTATTGATGCGCTAACTAAGGCAAGTCTAAAGGCAGCCGAAACAGATATCGAAGCAAATAACTTGAAGGGAAATACACCTAAAGTTCAACTTGTTTTTGAACAGTTGGCAGGTGGTTTGGCGGAAGTCTACCAAAGAAGTTTCTCAACATTAGTAGCCCGCATTCGCAACAACGTGAATGCTCGCAAACTAGAAACCAAACAAGAAAACGTTGCTGCGCTCAGCACACTTATGAATGCTACCGTTTTTGCAATCATAGATGATGACCAAGTCTTAGTAGACAAAAACACTTTGCCCGATGCCGTAGCGAAACTACAGGCCGGTGAATCCGTAATCATGGGGCAGGTAGAAATCACAGAGGTTTCAACTTCCTATCCGCAATGGAATGCGATTCTTACCGACGTAATGAACTTGTTTTTTAGGTTTAAATACGAACATGGAACAGCCATTCTTACACCGCGTGCTTTGATGGTTTCCGATCTATTCCACATTCCCGCACTAAAAATTGGTGAACCCTACGCCGATCAAATTTGGTTTGCCGCGGCCGCAGCCAAAAAAGAACGATTTATGATTGAAGTAACCACCACTTTAGAGCAAGAAGAATATCCTAGTAACGCAAATATGGCAGAGAATCTTGCAAAATTCCTCGAGTCTGGAAACCCTTCAAACGCCGTCAATATTTTTAAAAATGTACGAACATCTTACGAAGCGTCAACTGAAAAATTGGTGTATTCATTAAATGATATCGATCTACTGATTGCTTCACTCGAAGCTCGTGATAAAAAAAATATCGAGATTGTAATTCAGCAAATGCTTCAAAAATAACAAAAGAATACATAAATAATATTAAAACGTTGTCTCTTTCCATTCTCGTTATTTCGATCCTAGAAGGAGCTTTTTTTTCACTAGAGCGCATTTTATTTTTAAAAATCACTTCTTTCAGCCTACAGATGTGCTATAAAAAAGAGTAATTACAAGTTGATTTTATTTGTTTAAATCAATTGATTATCAGCAATGTATTCAAATATAAATATCTGAAATTTAGAAAATATCTGAAAAATGGGTTTGGCACAAAGTAAATTGCCAATTAAAACCTTTTGAAGCACGCAACTTTCTTCGTTGTTGTTTTATTTAGTAATTTAGCCATTTAAAACAGGCAACAATAATTACACAAAACGTTATGGCAGGATCAATAAACAAAGTAATACTCATTGGAAACTTAGGCGATGATGTAAAAATGCATTATTTTGATGATAAAAATAGTGTAGGCCGTTTTCCTATTGCAACTTCAGAAAGCTATACAAGCAAGCAAACAGGCGAAAAAGTGACCAACACAGATTGGCACAATATTGTGGTTCGAAATAAATTAGCAGAAATTTGCGAAAAATATTTATCGAAGGGAGATAAGGTCTATTTAGAAGGAAAACTGAAAAACAAACAATGGGAACAAGATGGTGTAAAGCGCTATTCTACCGAAGTTGTAGTAACAGAAATGACCATGCTAAGTACCAAAAAGAATGCTGAAAACAGTGCGCCAATTCAGCAACCAAATACACCCACTGCTGCTGCACCAAAAACGGTTGCACCAGAAGAAAATGACGATTTACCTTTTTAATAATTATAAAATTATAAACCTTGGACCCAGATCCCGAACCTTTATTCTTGCTATTTGCTTCTTTTGATATTGTTGCCGCTTTAAACGGAATTATATTAATTTTACTTCTAATTAGTTCTGCCCTAATCTCTGGTTCTGAAATTGCTTTCTTCTCATTAAATCAGACCGATATAAATGAGCTTTCCAACAACGGAAAAGAGGAAAACCCCGTAGTTACTTTGCTAGAAAGACCAAGAAAGTTGTTGGCCACCATTTTAATTACCAACAATTTTATAAATATTTTAATTGTTCTACTATTTGCTTCTTTGGCAGAAACTTTATTCAGCGATTTTAACCTTACTCTAAACCTGTATTTTATTACAGTTCCGATTCGTTTTTTATTAGAAATTATCTTAATTACCTTTTTAATTCTTTTGTTTGGTGAAGTACTGCCCAAAGTATATGCTTCTAGAAATGCACTGCTTTTTGCTAAAAAAATGTCTAAATTCATACAAGCTGTAAATATTTTATTAACGCCTTTTAGCATGCCGTTAATTGCAGTTACCAAATGGATTGAGCAAAAACTTGGTAGTAAAGCAAGAAATTTTTCTGTAGAAACCTTATCGCAAGCCTTAGAGTTAACATCACAAAGTGCTACGAATAAAGAGGAACAAAAAATTCTACAAGGAATTGTGAATTTTGGAAATACAGAAACCGTGCAAATAATGAAACCAAGAATAGATATTTTTGCGCTTTCTGATGAAGAAACTTATGAAGAAGTTCTGCATAAAATATTAACTAACGGATACTCTAGAAACCCAGTTTACAAAGAAAACATAGACAACATTATTGGAATTTTATATGCCAAAGATTTACTAGCCCATCTCAATAAGAAATCTTTTAAATGGCAAACACTTTTGCGTGAAACCTTTTTTGTGCCAGAGAATAAAAAGTTAGATGATTTATTAAGCGACTTTAGAGCTAAAAAAAATCATTTGGCTATCGTTGTAGATGAATATGGCGGAACTAGCGGATTAGTCACTCTAGAGGACGTCATTGAAGAAATTGTAGGAGACATTAATGATGAATTTGATGATGAAGACATCTCTTACTCTAAAATAGATGCCAACAATTATCTTTTTGAAGGAAAAACCTCTATAAAAGATTTCTGTAAGATTCTAGACGATGAAGATGAAGCCATTTTTGAAGAAGAAAAAGGAGAAAGTGAAACACTAGCAGGATTCATTCTAGAAATTTCTGGAAAATTTCCAAAGAAAGGGGCAGAAATAAACTTCAAAAATTATACGTTTACCATCGAAGCGCTTGATAAAAAACGAATAAAACAGGTAAAAGCAACTAGAAATGCGTAGTATTTTTCTATTCTTATTTTTTATGATTTTCTTAGGATGTAAAGAAGTTGTCTTACCCAAACCAAAAGCGTACCTCAGTTTAACATATCCAGAGAAAACCTACGAAAACTTAAAACTGAAGAGGCCTTACTCGTTTAAAGTCTCCAAAAACACGACTGTTGTCGATGAAAAAAATAATTGGCTTACTATAAAATACCCCAAGCTAAAAGCCTCTGTAGATATTACCTACAGACCCGTAAAAAACAACCTCAAAGAACTGCTTACGGAAGCTGAAAAATTAGTTTTTAAACACACTGCAAAGGCAGAACAAATTATACCACAAGATTTTGTAAACGCAGAAAAAAGAGTTTTTGGCAGCATCTATGAAATTACTGGAAACGCAGCTTCACATCTTCAGTTTCATGTGACAGATAGTACAAAAAATTTCATAAAAGGTTCTTTGTATTTTTATGCAAAACCAAATTACGATTCTATTTTACCTGCCGTAAATTATATCAAAGAAGATATTTTGCACTTGGTAGAAACTTTAGAGTGGAAATAGCCAATCCTAGCCTTGCCAAAGGAAGAAACACTGTTATGTTAAAAACAATGTTTTCTACTTTCTGCTAAAATGTTAGCGTTTTCTATACCCCATCTTGTCTCTTTTTTAATCTTATTTCTTGGCGCTATTTTCTTTCCTCTTGTCTCGCTTTTTAAAAACTTTAAACAATCTCCATCTTTTTTAGAAGAAAAGAAGCATTCATATTTTTGCAAATACCGTTTTTCAAAGTATAATCGAAATACAATTCGTTGTCTATAATTTCTGCATCAAAAAAGTAGTTTTTAATGGCCGAAAATTCATTTTCTAATTCACATAGACTTACGTCATGGGTTGCTATAATTCCTGTAGATTTAGAGCTAGAGAGTTTTTCTACGAACTTTTTAGAACCAATGGCTTTGTCCTTGCTGTTGGTACCTTTTAAAATTTCATCTAAAATAATGAAATAATCAGTTTCTTTAATTTGATCTACAATAAACTTCAAACGTTTCAATTCAGAATAAAAATACGACTCGTCTTCCGTTAAAGAATCTGTAGTTCGCATGCTTGTAATCAGTTTTATTGGCGCGTATTTAAAAGAGGTTGCACACACGGGCAAACCACAATTAGCCATTACAATAGATAAAGAAACAGTTCTTAAAAAGGTGCTTTTCCCTGCCATATTTGCACCGGTAACAATAAAAAATTCTTCTTTATGTATGCTAAAATCATTGTCTATCCTTTTGGCTACTTTTAATAACGGATGCCCTAAATTAGCACCTATGATAACGCCTTTTTCTGAAGTAATTTCTGGAAAAATAAATTTTGGATGGTTGAAGTGAAAATTTGCCAATGAGTTTTCAGCATCAAAAAAAGCAACCACTTCAAACCATTTTTCTACCGTATGCTTGTACCTAGAAATCCACTTTTCTACCCGAAACGCATTGTAAATATCTGCAAGAAAAAGACCGTTCCCAAAAACAACGATTACAATATTATTACGCTGATCGAATGCATCTAAAATTCGTGCAAATTCTTTAAAAATAGTTGCTGCTTTTTTATCTTCAGAAGCAATAATTTGTTGTTTTTCTTTTAAATTTTTTGATCTAAAGACCGTGTTTTCAATCTCGTTTAATAAAGGATGAAATTGTCGAAAAGTTGTTCTTACACTGTCTGCTTCTGTATACAATTTTTGCGTTTTTTTAAGAAATCTTCCAGTGATAAAAAGACCGATAAAAAACCAAATTATAATGGCTGTGAATGCGATAAATCCGAAAGAAAACAACCCAATTAAAACCAAAGAAATGATGGAAAAAACCACCTGCATCTTCCCGGCATATTTTGGTAAAACTGCCGCGTAATTAGCAATCCAATTTACAATAGACTTCGAAGTGTTTTTTACCGAGACCAAACTTGCCAGAGCAGCAAAGTGCTGTCTCCAAACAACTTTATTAGAAAGCTCTTTTAATGCATTTTGCCGCTCTACAATGCCACCTATTTTATTCGCTGATAAAGTGTTTGCCAATACTACTTTCCCGTCATTTGTATTTGTTCTGTTTAAATATTGAAAGAAAGAACCTTTCCCAAACAAATCGATGTCATTGCTATAAAAATGTGCAGCATCCTCAAATTCCGCTCCTGTTTCTAAATGATAAAAATCGCGATTTAAAACACGAATTTCTGTTTCATTTATCTTCATCTTCTCTTCTAAAATATTTCGTTTTACTTTAAGATTAAGATATTTTAATACCAAAAAAACAAACAATAAAAGACCTATAAAAGCAATAATAAAAACATCGGGATACTTCCCAAAAGAGCTGTAAATGAAAAAAGAAGTTCCTAAAAAAACAGCAAATCTAAGCAGGCTCAAATGAACAGATTTAGACTTTAAAATAGCGGCTTCTTTTTCAAGATTAGCCTTGGTATTTGTATAAAATTCTAAGGGGTTTGTCATCAACATAAATTATTTATAGCTAGAAATTCCGCCGGTTAAACTGAACACTTCTAAATCTGGGTATTTATTTTTTAATTTCACGGTGGCTTTGTAACTATTAAAACCTCTTTTACAAACCATAATATATGTTTTGCTTTTATCAATAGCAATCTTATCTGCATCAAACTGACTAATCTGAATGGTTTGCTGCACATCGAATGGTAATTTTAAATCGTTTAAAACTGCAATAATTTTTATATTAGAATTTCCAATTTTCTCTTTTAATGCTGCTGAAGAAATTTGCCAATCCGGATTTTGCTCTGAGCAAGCATAATCTATATACGTTTGTGCTTTAAAAATTTTAGCAATCTTTTCTTTTAATGTCGTTGGTTTTAACTTCATTTTTAATTGTGTGTTTTGAAGCGAGTTGTAAATTAACAACTGATTTGTTAATGGTTTTCCGACGCCTGTAATCAACTTTAAAACTTCATTTACTTGCTGTGTGGCAATCATCCCAACAATGGCATTTAAGGTTCCTGCTTCTTCACAGTTAGGAATGTCTGTTGCTATTTCGGGAAAAGCATCTCTTAAATTTGCTGAATAGCTTTCGTCTTCTTGCTGCACATTAAAAGTAGCAACATAGCCATCAAACTTATACAAAGAACCGTATACTAAAGGTTTGTTTTCAATAACACATGCGTCATTTAACAAATATTTTGTTGGTAAAGAATCGGTTCCGTCCACAACAATATCAGCATTTTCAATTAACTCAAAAACGTTTTCTTTTGTAATTGGCTGGTTGGTATAACTTACTTCGGTAAATACTGCTCTCTTTTTTATAAACGTTGATAAGACTTCTGCTTTCGGTTTGTCTACGTCCTCTAAACTATAAAAAACTTGACGGTGCAAATTAGAAACAGCTACCGTATCAAAATCTACCAAATGTATTTTCCCAATGCCACTTGCTGCTAAATACACTGCAATCGGACTTCCCAAACCACCACAACCCACGACCAGAACGGAAGCGTCTTGTAGTTTTTGTTGCCCAACTTTACCAATTTCTTGTAAGGTGATTTGGCGTTTAAAAAGTTCGTTTTTTGTTGGTTTCATTTTAATTCTTGAATCTCCTTTCTAGCATCTTCAAACGCTTCTGGCGTATTTATATTTCTAATAAAATCATCGGCTATTTCTACAATTTCCACATCCGAATTAATAAGCATTTTACGCGGACAAGAATATCCCTGTGCTAAATATTGCAGCAAAATAGGATATGCTTTTGGCTCATAAATTGTAATTAAAGGTTCTACAAACTCCTTGCTTTTTCCTTTAATTGCTGTGGCAACTTTACTCGGATTTCTGTGTTTTAACAAAAGTTGAATAATTTCATCATTCACAAAAGGAACATCTGTTGCCAGCACAAACCAAGCAGCATTTGGGTCTTTCTGAAATGCAGAACAAATGCCACCAAACGGACCTAAATTTAAAAATGCATCTGAAATTTCTCGCGAATTTTCTGAGGTATTTTGAACGGAATAATACGTTTCTAAATTACTGTTTTCTAACAATGCGCTCGCTATTTCTTTTTGAGGTTTTCCAAAGTAGTTCAGCTCAGCTTTGTCTGTGCCCATTCTCGTACTTTTTCCGCCCACTAAAACCAAGCCTTTTACAGGTGCTATTTTTTCTTGAATCAATGTATGAATGTGATTTGAAATTCCGTCCAAATCGTCTATTGCATAACAAGCCTTGCTTTTTATCTCTGGATATTTCTCCTCCAAAAAAGAAAAGTACTCGGTGTCTTTTGTCAGCTTTATTACAAACTGAATATTGTCTAATTGTGCTAATCTTTTTAAAACAGACCCCTCTTTTGCTGCATCTAAAACTAAAATTTGTTTTGCTCCTTGGTAATGATTTCCGTTGATAAGCACATAATCAAATTGCGCAAAATCTAACCGTTGCTGAAACTTATTCACCTTTCCTGTGGTGGTTATTTGAACATTGCCTTCGTGATGAAACACAAACTCAGACAACCTATTTTCTTGCACGTCTTTTGCGTGCGATGCATCAAAATAAGCCAATTTATAGTTGGATAATTTCTGGGAAACTTTAGAAACTAAATCAGAGATATTGTTGCAATTTGTACCCAAAATTGAAATTTCATTGGATGCAAAATTATCATTATTTCGTCTTTCTAAATTTGTATGTTTTGTGTGTTCTTTCAAAGTTTTTATTTGTTTTGTCATTTCGACGATAGAAGAAATCTCATGATGAATATAAAGCTTCTTCAATCACCTGAAGTGGCTCATTTCTAAATGACATTTTTATTCTTAATGTCAGATTTTCCACCTGTTTTTTCTAACAATTTTACTTCTTTTATTACCATTTCTTGACTGATGCTTTTACACATATCATAAATGGTTAAGCAGGTAATATTTGCACCTGTTAGCGCTTCCATTTCTACGCCAGTTTTTCCTTCAATAGTTACTTCACAAAGTACCTCTATATGTTCTAAATCTGTAATTTTTATATCAATATCTACACCATTAATCAATAATGGGTGACACATAGGTATTAATTCTGAAGTCTTTTTAACTCCTTGAATTCCGGCAATAATTGCCGTTTGAAAAACAGGTCCTTTTTTGGTGATGAGCTCCTCATTTGTAAAATGAGAAATTATTTCTGTTCCTAAAAACATCGTTGCTTTTGCAATGGCGGTTCTTTTGGTAATTTTCTTATCAGAAACATTGACCATTTTAGGATTGTTATTTTTATTTATGTGGGTGAAATTTGTCATTGTTTATCTTTAAATGTTCTCGATACTATTTTTTCGTGCCTCAAAAATCAATCGAACTGACAGGCCATTCAATTCCTTATAAATAAAGCTTATCTGTACCTTATTATCGGATACACTGCTCCTTTTTTAAACTCAACGGCATCAGTTGGTAGCTGAATAAAAGCATCTGCTTTCACCAAACTAGCCAAATCTCCCGAGCCATTTCCAGTAATCGGATGCGCGATTAATTGACCCTTTTCACTTACTAATTGTACTTGTAAAAAATATACTAAGTTCGGATTAAAATTGACGTTTTCTCCTAAAACAGCTGTTTCTTCTTTCGCTTCAATTCCAATAGATTTATAGTACCAAGGGTCAAAATACGCCAAACAATTTACAAAAGTAGAAATAGGATTTCCTGGAAAACCAAAGATACTGCAAGTATTCGTTTGTCCGAACCAAAAAGGTTTTCCAGGTCTCTGTGCTACTTTATGAAATCCTTTTTCGACTCCTAATTCTTCAAAAACTTCGGGCAAAAAATCATACTTTCCTTTGCTTACTGCACCGCTAAAAAGCAAGACATCATATGCTTTTAAATAGCTAGCTATTTTCGACTTTAAAATGGGTTTATCATCTGTAATATGAGCGGTTTCAGAAGGAATATGTAGCCTTTCTAATAAAGAAACCAAGGTAAACACATTGCTTCTTCTAATTTGATGTGCTAACGGAGTTTCAGCTACGCCAACCAATTCATCACCCGTAGAAACAATCATTACTTTTGGCTGTTTCGCTACTTTTACAAGCGATTTTCCAACGGTTGCTAAAACACCAATTTCCGCTGCTGATAGTATGGTGTTTTTTTGAATTAAAAGAGCGCCAGACTTTCCGTCTTTACCTTTTGAGTGAATGTTCTGATTTTCGTTAATTGTTTCTATATTGATGGTTGCAATTCCGTTGTCAATCGTTACATCTTCATACCGAATGACCGCATTTGCATTGTTTGGCAAAACAGCACCCGTCATCACTTCTATACAATTTTCAGCATTTTGAAGCGCTATTTGCTCGCTTCCTGCTGCCTGAATTCCTTCAATTTTAAAGGCTCTTTGTCCGTTTTTAAATGCTGAAAAAGCAATGACAATACCATCCATAGAAACCCTGTGAAACGGAGGAAAATCTCTGTCTGCAAAAATTTCTTCCTTTAAAATTCTACCCACAGATTTTAGAAACGGAATTTCTTCCACTCCAAAATCTTGGGAGGCATTTAAAACGGTTTGTAAGGCTTGTTGTACTGAAATCATATTATAAAAAATGTGTGATCGTTTATTTGTGTACCTGTTTAATTGTAAAGCATTACAAATTCTATCAATTCAGCAATAATAGCGCTCTGAAACTATCCAGCAGAGTTAAATAATTACACAGTTCAACTTATTTCAATAGACTTTACCCTCCAATAGTACTCATACTTTCAGAAGCACCACCATCTTTTCTGTTTGCTTCTGCTATAAAACCATTCTCTGGTTTGTCTTTCACTAAAGATAAGAAGAGTTCTTTTAAATCTTCATTAGAAGCGCCTTCTCTTATAAAATCGCGCAAATTAAAAACGCCATCATCAAACAAACAGTTTTTAAAAGTGCCCGTACTTGTAATTCGTATTCGGTTACAATTGTTGCAAATAGTTCTTGTAAATGCTGGGATAATACCTACAGTTCCTAAGTGGTTCTCTATGGCATAATTTCTTGAAGTAGATGATTTTTCTGACACTACTTCCTTCACATCAAACTCGGTTTTAATCTCGTTTAAAATTTTGTTAAACGTCCAGTTTTCTTCCATTTCACGCTGGCCTTTTCCATTGAAAGGCATTTCTTCAATAAAGCGGACTGCCACATTTTTATCTTTTGTAAATCTTGCAAAATCTACAATCTCGTCTGTATTCACACCAGACTGTACTACTACATTTAGTTTTAAATTTAAACTACTTTTTTCAAGTAATTCCAATGTTTTATACACTTCAGGAAACGCATCTCTTCGTGTAATTTTGGCAAATTTATCTCTACTTAAACTGTCGATACTTAAGTTGATGTCTTTTACTTTTCCTAAATTTTCAATCCTATCAATATGCTGCGATATTAATGCGCCGTTGGTGGTAATATTAATAGCTTCTAACAAATCGTTGTGAGACAACATTTCTAAAAAGCCAACAAAATCTTTACGCACAAAAGGTTCGCCACCGGTTAAACGCACTTTACTAACGCCCAATTCTGTTAATACGCGAATTAAGCGATACATTTCTTTAAAGGTAAGTAACTCTTGTCTTGGCACAATATCTATTCCTTGAGCGGGCATACAGTACTGGCAACGCAAGTTACAACGGTCTGTAACCGCCAAGCGCACATACTCCATTTGTCGTCCAAAATTGTCTACTAGTTTGCTCATTTAATTTGGTAATTTTTTACTGCATAAGCCGTATATAAATGCTCCTAAAAGCGCTCCTACTAACAAAATTAAAGCAGGAATTAACTCGAATCCTAGAATTATAAAAATAGGTGCAGCACAAGCTCCTGAAATTCCCCAACCTAAACCAAATAAGGTTCCTCCTAAAAGCGTGCTTGTAACTCCTTTTTTCTTTGGTTTCGGTACAATTTTATTCCCGTTGATATCTTTTATTTTTCCGCTTTTAAACAATCGCATAAAAACCATTGAAATTACAACTGCACTACCAATAACGCCAAACATGTGAAAGGATTGAAAGGTAAACATTTCATAAAAACGATACCAAGAAATGGCTTGCGTTTTACTTAAAACGATTGCGAAAAAAATTCCTAATATTAAAAATCTGCTGTTTTTCATAATTAAAATAGTAAAGGAATTAAATACCAAGTTGCAATAATACCTCCGATAAAAAAGCCAATTACAGCTAATAAAGAAGGCAATTGCAAACTACTTAAACCCGTAATTGCGTGCCCAGAAGTACATCCGCCAGCATACCGTGTTCCAAAACCAATGAGTACTCCAGAAACTAAAAGAATTAAAAATCCTTTGATTGATGAAAATGCTGCTACACCAAAAATTTCATTGGGGAAATACTGATTTCCACCGTTTGAAAATCCTAAAGAGGTTAACTCTTGCACCGTTTTTGGATTTAAATCGATGGCTTGATTCGGAATTAAATAAATAGCAGCAATGAAGCCACCAATAATTAATCCGATGACAAATAGCAATGCAAAATCGCGTTCTTTCCAATCTTTCTTAAAATAATCTGAAACTTTTCCTGCACCTGCTATGGTACATAATGTTTCAAAATTTGTGGAAGCTCCGAAATTCTTTCCAAAATAAAAGTATAAGAGCAAAGAAATTGCGATCAGCGGACCGCCAACATACCAAGGCCAAGGTTGTAGTATAAAATCCATTTTTATAAGTGCGTTTTTAAATAATTCATAACTCGTTTTGTTGCACCAAGATGGTGTTCGATGTATTTTTTATTGATGACTCCCGTTAATTTACGGAAGCTTACGTCTTGTTTTAAATGGACAAGCGCTGCTGTAAATTCTTGTTGCTTCTTTATTGAAATACACCCGCCTATTTTTACCAAGTCTACCGCTTCTTTGAATTTGTCGTATTTATTTCCAATTACTACAGGAATTCCGAAAGTTGCAGGTTCTAAAATATTGTGTAAGCCTGTTTTTAAACCTCCACCAACATATGCAAGGTCTGCAGCTGCATATATCTTTGTGAGAATGCCAATGGTATCGATAATAAAAACGCGCTTGTCTAACAGACTTTCACGCTCTTTTTCAGAATGCAACACTGTTTTTTTATGGATGGATTTTTTCAATTCTAAAATTGCGGCAGGCTTTATATTATGAGGTGCAATTATAAATTTCTCGTCTTCCGTTGCGCTCGTATTGATATAATCTACCAGCAATGCTTCATCCTCTTTCCAAGTGCTTCCAGCAACAATTGTGTATGTATTGTTTTTAAACTTATTTATGAAATCTAACGAATTGTCTTGTTCTAAAATTTCTGAAACTCTATCAAATCGGGTATCTCCTGCCACCGTTACATTTGTAAAGTTAATACTACTTAACAATTCTTTAGAAGCAGCATCTTGTACAAAAAAGTGATGGAAAGCCTCTAAAGACTTTTTCATAAAGCCACCATAACTCTTGAAAAATAATTGATTTTCCCTTAATATTCCGGATACTAAAAGAGTCTTAATTTCTTTCTTTTTTAGTTCATTTAAGAGGTTTGGCCAAAATTCATACTTTATAAAAATGGCTATCGTTGGATTTACTTCCTGAACAAACCTCCGGGCATTTGCTTTAGAATCTAACGGTAAATAGCAAACAACATCTGCTAAATTATAATTCTTTCTCACCTCATAACCAGAAGGAGAGAAAAAAGTAACTAAAATTTTATAGTGTTTGTATTGCTTTTTTAATGCTTCAATAATTGGTCTTGCTTGTTCAAACTCGCCCAATGATGCGGCGTGAAACCAAATTGTCTTTTCGTTTTTTAACGCAGTTACTTTAGAGAATGTTTCTTTTCTCCCAGCAACAAAAAGTTTTGTTTTTTTGCTAAATAAAGCAATTAAAGGCAAGATTATAGTTGCCAAAAAAACAGCAAATTGATACACTACTTTCATAAAAGTAAAAATACAAAACGGAATGTTCTAAAACGAAAAAAAGCGCTAACAAATAAATGTTAGCACTTTTTTATATTTTTTAAACCTTAGGTTACTAAGCTTCAAATGGTGTTATAGAAACGTAAGACCTGTTGTCTTTTTTCTTTCTAAATTCCACTACTCCATCAACCTTTGCATGTAAAGTATGATCTTTACCCATGTAAACGTTTTCTCCTGGATTGTGTGTTGTACCTCTCTGACGAACAATAATATTACCTGCTATTGCAGCTTGTCCTCCAAATATTTTTACTCCTAGTCGTTTCGATTCTGATTCTCTACCATTCTTCGAACTTCCTACTCCT
>Ga0075446_10000446_pt1 | contig 16828 bp, 17 predicted proteins | sample CoawatmetaG05DNA_FD_71590 | JGI IMG/M metagenome (GOLD analysis project Ga0075446, IMG submission 71590) | Marine microbial communities from the West Antarctic Peninsula - Coastal water metaG058-DNA | ecosystem: Environmental > Aquatic > Marine > Coastal | place: Atlantic Ocean: West Antarctic... | reverse complement strand
ATCTGTGCTTGTTCCGCTGCATAGACACTTGCGAATCGCGCTTTAAGTAGCTTTTGCACGTGAAGCGACTTCGGGTAGGTTGCTCCCGGCTGAGGCGGATTGGCCCGGGCCAGCGCGGGGAAGTCCCAAGCGCTCGGGACCAGCTGCGCAGCCGTCTTCGGCGCCGGCTTGGAGACGTAGGAGACCGCCACCGAGGCAGACGACTCGCGGCGCGCCTGGCGCGCGAGCTGCCTTTCGATCTGCGCGGCCGCCTCGCGCACCTGCGCGACCCCTCCGAAGAGCTCGAGCCCGCCTCTGCGGTAGTTGACCTCGATGCGGACCACGCCGGACACGGCCTGGATGCTGTTCAGGTTTTTGTGGCCTCTGCCGATCAGCAAGCCCATCTCATGACCTGGGACCGGGACGAACTCGACCGCCCCGAAGGTGGCGGAGGTGCCGCTCCGGCCGTGAACGATGACCCGCCCGGCCTTGGTGACCGTGCGCTTGTCGGCGCGGGTGGTGGTGGTGGCCGTGGTGGTGGTGGTCATGTTCATGATTTGCTCTGTGGTGTTCAAGTTGTTGTTGTTGTTGTGTGTGTGGGTTGTGTGTGTGGTATGGGGTTGGAATGCCCGTGTTGATAATATGTTTTAATATATAGAAATTTAAACAATTAGGTATCATTTTTTTATTTAGGTTTATTATAGATTTTATATTAAGAGTTTAAATTATATTTTTATTATGTAAAGATTTTAAATTATTTTTTTTAGCCTATCATCAGACTGGAACGGCTACTCTAACCGCTTCGTCGCGGTGTAGTGGTTACCGTTGAGGTAGGCTATCAAGATATCGCGGCCTTCCAACTTTAGTATTGGGCGGAAGGTATCGAGGGGGATTGACCCGGCTGGTGCTGGTATGTCCGAAACGACGTTCACCACCCGACCGTAGGCGTTGGCTGCGGCAACCAGCGTGGTGCGGCCGCCCCACACGCCATAAGATGCAATATCCTTGAGAAATTCGTCCCAGGTTTTCTTGTGGCGGGTGTCACCGCTGCCGGGTACGTCCCACTCCTCGGCGAAGTCTACGTAGCGCTCTGGGTGCGTGCGCAACTCGGTGACGACCCGCGCACGCACCTCGGGGTGCATCCGCGGGTCTTGTAAGAGGTGGTAGGCGAGCGAACGGAACTGACAGTTGCCATCGCCACCAACGTCGTATGAATACCTACCTACGATAGCAAGCGCCATGTCGATGGCGCTCAGCGGCGATGAATCGTCTGTGACCGGGGCGACATCGGATGCTGTACCGCCTGTGACCGGGGCGCCATCGGGCACCTCTGCGCAGGCAGCACAGACGTCGAAGTTGCAGCCCCGCAAGCAGCTGTACGAAGTCCCTGGCTCATTGCACAAGAAGTCTTCGGGTTTGCCCTTGGTACAAACCAGCGTGTGGTCTTTGGGGCAGGTCTTGGTGCAGGTGTTGGCGCAGGTGTTGGCCGGGGGCGGGGCGAGCATCTCTCGGCGCAGAGCAGCTCGAGCCATCTTGTGGAGCAGCTTGAGCTCGGCTTCGTGAGCTTTGATCTTGGCTTGAAGAGCATCGTGCGTCAAATGGCCAAGTTGCTTGAAGAGTTTGCGATGCATCTCCATCTCGGTGGTCGAAAGTGGTCGAAAGTGGTCGAAAGTGGTCGAAAGTGGTCGAAAGTGGTCGGAGTTAATATGTTTTAATATATAGAAATTTAAAAGATTAGGTATCATTTTTTGATTTAGGTTTATTATAGATTTTATATTAAGAGTTAAAATTATATTTTTGGTATTTATTCATAACAACTCTACTTTATAATAAGACAATATTAGCATGGTCTATACTTTAGTGGGTATGTCTATTCAAACTACTCGGACGAGGCGGTGGGGATGGTCCACCAGCTTGCCAAATGGCTATACTCACCGCCCAAATGTCGTTCTCTCGGCGCACGACCTCCCTCTCGCGTTCTTTCTCTATCCGGCGTGCGACAGCAATTTGATATTCTACAGCCCGCTGGGCTTTGCGCATCGCACTAGGGGTAAGTGACATCTGTAACTGGTAAGCCTTCTCCTTTTGTTTTTTGATAACCTTACAAGCTGTTTCAATTAAACTTCCGATTTCAATTAAAATGTCCATAAGGTTGTTTACATGAGGTTGTTCTTCACTCAACCGATCATGTAGCAAGGTTGCATATGCAAGTCGTTGGAGTGGCATGGTAATTCTAGGAGGGGTACGTTGCATCGGGTCTCCCGGTATTCTGGACCATATTTTGAGTGGCCATTTATCATTCTTTCCGATTAAAAATTCATTGACATAACCTGTGGTGCCATAGTGTCCATGCATATTGTTGCTTTTGCAACAAGTTGTGTTACCCAATATAGGATAATATTACTTATAATTCATTTTTTAGGTATCATTTTTAAGTATTATTTTACTTCATTTAATAAAATATTAATAAAATATTAATAAAATATTAATAAAATATTAATTAAATATTAATAAAATATTAATTAAATATTAATTAAATTAAAAATTGAAAAAAAATATTTATTTAATCTTATAGATATGAATATAAGTAATATGAATGTTCTCAAAAGAAACGGAAAAAAAGAAAAAATCTCATTTGATAAAATAACTAAACGCATATCTAGTTTATGTTTTGATTTAACATTAAATCCGATTGAAATTAGTCAAAAAGTAATTCAACAAGTTAAGGATAATATTAAAACTTCAGAATTAGATGAGCATACCGCAAATATTTGTAGTTCCTTATTAACAAATAATTTAGATTATGGGATATTGGCAGATAGAATTATTATTTCGAACAATCACAAAAATACGTTAAATAATTTTAATGATAAAATGGAATTATTTTATCAGTATAAAGATGGTAATAATAAAAACTGTTCGATTATCAGTGAAGAATTTTATAGATTTGCAATCGCTAATAAAGAAATTATTGATAAAACAATTGATTATACAAAGGATTATAATTTTGATTTTTTTGGTTTTAAAACATTAGAAAAAAGTTATTTATTTAAAATTGATAATCAAATAATTGAAAGAATCCAAGATATGTTAATGAGAGTGTCCTTATTTTTATATTTAGGAGAGATTGAAAAAGGTTTAGAATGTTATAAGTGTATGTCTAATAAAAATTTTATTCATGCAACACCCACTTTATTCAATGCAGGAACAAATAGCCCACAATTATTAAGTTGTTTTTTACTTGGTCTCGATGATTCAATTGATTCATTATTTAAAGTAAATTCGGATTGTGCAAAAATTTCAAAAAATTCGGGTGGTATCGGGATTGATTTTGATAAAATTAGATGTACAAATTCTTATATTAGAGGAACAAATGGTAAATCAAATGGTATTATACCTTTTTTAAAAGTATATAATGAAACTGCTCGAGCGGTTAATCAAGGAGGTAAGCGAAATGGTTCATTTGCGATTTATTTACAACCGCATCATCCCGATATTATTGAGTTTTTAAATTTAAGAAGAAATAATGGTAATGAAGATGAAAGAGCCAGAGATTTATTTACAGCATTATGGGTTTCTGATTTATTTATGAAAAGAGTTAAATCAAATACAACATGGTCATTATTTAATCCAGATGATTGTATTGATTTATCAGATAGTTATGGTGACGAATATGAAAAACTATATTTAAAATATGAAAAAGAAAAGAAATATATTAAACAGCTACCAGCTAGAGAAATATGGAATACAATGATTACTTCGCAAATTGAAACAGGTACACCATATGTATTATTTAAAGATCATATTAATAGAAAATCAAATCAAATGAATATTGGACCAATTAGAAGTTCAAATTTATGTGCTGAAATTGTTGAACATTCAAGTACTGATGAATATGCGTGTTGTACATTAGCATCTTTATCATTACCTTCATTTTTAGAAACAAAATATGATAATGAAAAGATTATTATTTATTCAAAAGCAAATTGTGATGATTGTAGTGCATTAAAGATTTTATTTAAGAAATTCAATTTAAAGTTCACAGAAGTAAAATTAGATATAAAAAAGAAAAGAGACACATTTTATATGGATGTAGATGAAATATTTAATGAAACAATCGATTGTATGCCACAAATTTTTATAAATAAAACTAATTCAAAAGAATTAAAAGAGTATACGTATATTGGAGATTATAATAAATTTAAAAATGAGATTAAATTTGAATTTAATTTTTCTAAATTAATTAATTCGACTAAAATGTTAGTTAATAATTTAAATCAAATTATTGATAAAAATTATTACCCAGTTCCTGAAACAGCATATTCTAATAAAAGACATCGTCCATTGGGTCTTGGTGTTCAGGGATTAGCAGATTTATTTTTAAAATTAAAATTTCCATTTGAATCAAACGACGCAAAACAATTAAATATCGATATTTTTGAAACAATATATTGGGCAGCATTAAATCAATCTTATGAATTAGCTCTTGAATTTGGCAAATATGAAACATTTGATGGTTCTCCTCTATCTCAGGGTAAATTTCAATTTGACTTATGGGATGTTAAACCAAGTAATAAATATAATTGGAATGAATTAAGGAATAAGATTATGAAAAGTGGAGTAAGAAATAGTTTACTAGTAGCTTTAATGCCTACTGCCTCAACATCTCAAATATTAGGAAACAATGAATGCTTTGAGCCATATACCGAAAATATTTATAACAGAAGAACAATTGCAGGAGATTTTAGAATAATAAATAAACATTTAATATATGATTTAATGGAAATTGGTTTATGGAATAATGATATGAAAGAATTAATAATTTATAATGATGGTAGTATTCAACAAATTTCTGTAATCCCACAAGAAATTAGAAATTTGTACAAAACATCTTGGGAAATTGAATCAAAAACATTAATTGACCTTTCTATTGATAGAGGACCATTTATTGACCAAACCCAAAGTCTGAATTTATTTTTTCATGAACCAACGCCAAATGATTTAACAAAAGCCTTATTTTATGGTTGGGGAAAAGGTATAAAGACAGGTTGTTATTATATAAGAACACGTTCAAATGTAACAACGCAAAAATTCACAATTGACCCAAATAAAATTAAAGAAATTAAAAGAAAATATGAACCATGTGAAAATTGTAGTGGATAAATCAATAAAAAATATTATATAAAAATATTATATAAAAAAATAATAAAAAAATAATAAAAAAATATTATATAAAATATTTTATAAAATAATTTAATAAAAATAATTTAATAAAAATAATAAAAAAATAATATAATATTTTAATATTTTATAAAATAATAATATAATATTTTAATATTTTATAAAATAATAATATAATATTTTAATATTTAATTAATATATTTCCTGTAAATGTTCGTTATTATTAACGACTCTATTATTAAATCTATTATTAAATAAGCTACCAAAAGTAATACTCCATAAAGTACCAACTAAGAATTTAATAACAAATAATACTATAATCACTTTGGATACATAATAAGCTTGTTCGATAGATGATTGTTCCCACACATAATTACTGCAAATAGATATGGAAGACTTTTTCTCAAAAGAATTTAAAACAATTAATAATAAATCAATCAAATACCAAATACCTAACCCACCGAATGTAAATAGTTTAACTAAACCTGTTCCATAACATCCTAAATACATTCTATCAACACCGAATACACCAAATAAATAACTGAGAACAATTAAAACAGTTTTACTTTTAACATTAACATTATTAGAGTTAACCATATATATATTAATATAAATATTTTTATTATTTTAAAATTAAAAATATGTTAAATTATAAATGGATAAGAATATTGATGGTATTAAAATTTATAAAAAAAATATGAATAATCTTAAATGTAAAGATTTGGAGAATATATATAAAAATATATATGATATAGAATTAAAACATTTTAATATACAATCATCATTTTCTTCTTATAGTTCAACCGGAAATTATTATAGTACAAGTAATATTAATTATTTAATAATGAATTTAAATTTAGGATGTAGACTTATACATTTAGACATTAATTACAAAACAATAGATGGTATAAGAACACCTATAGTAACTAACGTTAATGAACAAAATAATAAATTTGAGATGAATACATATTTAAAATTTGATAAATGCTGCGAAATTATTGCTGAATATGGATATAATCAAAAACATAAATCTCTATATCCATTAATTTTATTTTTAAATTTAAATTACAAAACTAAATATTTAGATGTATCAAATCGTATTTCTAAATCTATAATTACACATTTAAAAGATTATTTACTTCCAATTAAATATGCTTATGGTAATACTAATTTGCCGAATACGAAATTAAAAGAATTAATATTTGAGAAAGATGATTGTAAACTTGGTCATATTATTATAATAAAAAATTATAATAATAATAATGTTGATGAAAATAAAAATTATAAACCAAATAATATAGATAATAATAAAAGAGTTGATACAACTAGTTTAGAGGAGTTAACTAATGGATATTTAAAAATTATAGACATTCATAATATATCTGAAGTAAATAAAGAAGATGAATTAATTGGAATTACTATTAAAAATATTTATTATGGTGTAAATAATAAAAATAATAAATATATTTATCCTGAGATTAGTTTATTACAAGATGAAAAATTAAATAATAAATTAATATTTCTAATACCCGAATTAGAAAATGGTAAAGCAAATTTAACTAATAATTTATATAATTTTGAATTAAATTATTTATTAGGAACAGATGTATTCAAAAAAATAAATAATAATATAAATTTTATAATGAATCAATATGTTTCAAAAAAAGAAATTATACAAAAAGAAATTGAAACTAATATATTTTTAAAATTAGGAACTCCTTTTATTTTAAATATATTAAGTTATAATAATAATTAAACAAATTATAATAAAAATAATAAAAATAATTATTAAAACAAATTCTTATTTTACAATTAAACAATATTAACAATATCAACTCCTAAATTAATTGTATTATCTAATGCATCAAATGTATTTTCAAATGTTTTTCCAATTGAAACAAATGTATTTGCAAAACCACATCCTACAGTTTCTAACCCATCTCCTAATTTATATTCGTTAACACCCTTAAATGTTTGATCGGTATCGTTGCAATTCGCTAGACTACTTGTAACCCATGATTTCGAAGGAGGTGCCCATTTTTCTTTTATATCATTTAATAATCTTAGTAATACTAATAATAAAATTAATAAAATTAATAAAAATAATTTCATATATATAATTTATTAGTATAAATTATTGTTTAATTATTTGTTTTAATTATTTGTTTTAATTATTTGTTTTAATTATTTGTCATAATTTTCATCTTCATCATAATTTTCATCATCTACCTTATCATCTGACATGTCATCTGATATATCATCTGACATATCATCTACCTTATCATCTGACATATCATCTGATATATCATCTGACATATCATCACTATCAATATCTTTATCTTTAAAATTATCTTTAAAATTATTTAAAAACATTATAGTTGAAAAAAAATTAGGTATAAAATTATTATTGTTTATTTGAATATTTTCATCTATTTTTTTATTAACATTTTCACTTATATCTTTATTTGAATCCTTATTTGAATCTTTATTTGAATCTTTATCCGAATCTTTATCAGAATCTTTATCGAGGTCTTTATCCGAATTAATATTTTCTAATAATTTATAATACTTTGATTCCCATTCATTTTCATCTGTATAAATTTCTTTTTTCAATTTATCCATATATATTTGTTTTATTTCGGTTGGCAAATCGTATTTATTATCTTTCCAATTTAATAAAAACTCATTTTTGATTTGATTATACATTAATTCAAAATCTATAATTTTTTGTTTTTTTTGGGGAGATTCATCATCTATATCTTCTTCTAATATTAAAGATATTCCAGTTGAACCAAATCCATTTTCACCACGTTCAGTTTTATCTAATTCATTCATTTCATTAATTTCTTCAATTTCAAATAATGCTATTTTTTCAATAATTAATTGTGCAACTCTATCTCCAATTTTAAATTCAAAATCTTCATTAGAGTGATTAAATAATATAACACTAATATTCCCTCTATAATCCGAATCAACTACACCAGCTCCAACGTTTAATTTATGTCTTAATGTTAGGCCAGAACGAGGAGCGATTCTACCATAGTACTCATTGGGAATAATTAATGAAATTCCAATATTAATTTTTCCAATATCATTCCCTTTAATTATACCATTTTCGCATGAATATAAATCATAACCAGCCGAATACTTGGTTCCTCTCGTTGGAATTATAGCATTATTATTTATTTTTTTTATTTTTAAATTATTTTGATTATTTAAATTATTTTTTTTTTGATTATTTAAATTATTTTTTTTTAATTTGATTTCATTTTTAAACAAACAATCTGAATACTTATAAAATAAATATCCAGAACCTAACATTAATAATGATCTAATAACATCTTTTTCAAAGATAAAATCCATTTATATATTAATAAAATATTCTTTTAAATAATTTTCTAAAAATTACTATCTACGGACTCATTCTCATCATCTGAATTATTATCATTACTGATTGATTCAGTGTCTGATAAATCATAACCAGATAATTTTTCTAAAACACATTTTAAGCGTTTAATTTCTTTTTCTGAATCTTTTAGTCTATAATTTTTTGATACATTATCTCTACCTAAAGATTCATTATCATGTCTTAATGATTGATTTCTAGAATCTAATTCTACCAAAAACTCAAAAAAAAATGTCATAATTGATTTTACAGTAGGGTCGTTATCTTCACCAAATGTTTCATTTAATTTTATTTGCATTTTCTCTCTAATTGGCTTTGGTGATAAATGATTTAGATTTTTTTCAATCAAGGAAATTGATGATACATCGGACACCTCAGATACATCTGAAATACTTCTAGAAATAGTTGGACTAGATGGACTGGATGGACGATATTGGTTTAATTTCAATTTAGGGACTCCCGTCCATTGTAAACTTGGATTATCTACTTTTGAATCATTTACTTTTGAATCATCAAACGTAACCGGAAAGTCATTGTCATTATTCTCAAAAGTTTTTGATACTGTTTTAAAACATTTTGATTTATCGCAAATATAATTTAAAAGATAATTATTATCAGCATCTCCAGCATCTTCAGTATTTTCAGCATCTAAGATATCCTTAGGTAGACAAAATCCAAATGAGCTACCAATATTATTTTTAATTGCAGGGAAAAAAGTTTTAAAACTAATACTTCTTGAATTCTTTTTAAGTTCAATATCACCATCTATTGAACAAAAATAAACATTTACTTTATCACTTTGATAATGATAGCAGAAATTAAAAATTTTAGTTGTATCATCTTTAAAATCAATTGGCATTTGAAATTTTCGCCCACATTTACAATTTTTACATCTTTCGTAATAAGTGCATATATTCAATTGTATCTTCTTATTATCAATCTCAATTTTGTTTTTTAATTCTTTCTTGATATTTGAAATCAAATTTACTAATATATCTTCATAAATAAACGTTCTTCTTTCGGATTGTTTATATTTTTCCTTAAAAAAATTAGATGATATATTCAATCTTTCACATATTTTGTCTATATCATATTTCATTAAAATAGGTATTTGTCTAATCGGGTTATATGTAAGATTTTTGATATCACTGTCATAAAAATTTGCTTGGTGAAATTTACTCATTAGATTTTATAATAATGAATTTATATTTAAAAATCAATTTTTTATTAATATATATTAATTTTAAAAGCTATATCTAAAAGAGATATCTAAAGAGATATCTAAAGAGATATTTAAAGAGATAATAAAAAAAATGATTTTTTTTTATAATTAACTAATAATTTATAAAATACAATTATATCTGTTTTCTTTATTGAAATTACGAATCGTTTTGTATTACTTTAAGTAGGAATTACTAATAGTTTAAGTAAAATTACGAATCGTTTTGTATTACTTTAAGTAAAATTATGAATAGTTTAAGTAAATAACTAATAGTTTTGTATTACTTTAAGTAAAATTACTAATAGTTTAAGTAAAATAACTAATCGTTTTGTATTATTTTTAGTTGTATTAAAATATTATTATAATGCATTCTGTTAAAAGTAATAAAAGTAATAATCGATTCAGTGATAAAAATCTTGCTAAAAAAGAAAAACTTATTAGTGATTATTATAATCATCACAAAAATAAAGATTATAGTAAACATAGTGATACTAAAAATGCTAATTCAAAGAAAAATAATACTAAGTAAAATTAGATTTTAATGTTAAAATCTTCTTTTTATCTAAATTTTGAATAAAATATTCGAGTAAAAATTTAGTTTTTAATTGAGAAGTCTCAATATTGTTATTACCAGTTATTTGATTTAATTTATATAAATTACTCTCTTCATTAAAGAAATTTATTAATAATTTTTCTAAATTCTTTTTATTTAAAGGATTTTTTTTTATTTGTTCAATAAAATTTATACTCCCATTGTTTACATTTAAACAATCAATATCCTCATTAATCATTATAGGTAATAAAGTATTTTCGGCAGTTTTCCTTTCTTTTTTTAAATAATTTATTTTTGTTCTCAAATCAGTAACACTTTCATTGATATATTTGATTTCATTATCTTTCTCTCTAATAACTTGAGCGCCTTGTTGTAAAAGTTTTAAAGATTCATTGGATATACTTGATTCATTATAAGGTATTATTTCCATTTATTTATTTATAATTATTTATAATTATTAATTTTTAAACCTAAATTATCTAGTAATATATTGATAAACAGACTTTCAATATTATAAAGAAATCTTCACTATTATAAAGAAATTACATCATATATTGATAATTCTTTTTCTTTAAAGGAATTATTTGAAATAATAAAATTATCGTTATATTCTATATTATTTATTTTACATATATCTTCCATTGTAATGTTTAAAATATTTATATCTCTATTTGGTTGAATATATTGTATTATTATGTCATTTAATTTTTCATTTTTTGTAATTATTTCGGATACTTGTTTATAAAAAGGTATTTTAGTTTTCATATCTATTGGATAACTAATTTCATTTGGATACTTAACACACGTTTTATAAATCTTATTATTGAAATAATATTCAATATCAATATATTTAATCTCTTCTGATAAAGCTTTAATTATATTCCAATTTTTAATTAAATCTCTAATTTTATATTTTTTTTTTTTACCTATTAAAAATATTTTATTAATTTCAAAATTATCTCTTTTATAATAACTTAAAATAAACAATTTAATATATATATATAATTCTAATATAAGGTTTAATAAATAATAACACATAATTTATTTTATTATTATTATTTATAATAATAAGTTTTTTTTTATATAAATTTTTAATTAAATAAATAAATTTTTATAAAATAAATAATAAATAAATTTTTAATAAATTTTTAATAAATAAATTTTTAATAAATTTTTAATAAATTTTTAATAATTTAATCATATTCTGACCATTTACTATTATTAAATGCCGATATTTTATCATTAACTGTATTTTGAATTTTATCTGAAGCACATACATCTTGGGTTGGTTCAATTTGGGGAATCGGATTTGTAATTTGTCCTTTTGGTTTGATTCCATAACAATTTATACCAAATTGTAAATCTGGATTAAATGAACCTCCATTAATTCCGGGTATTCCACACGAGTTATTATTTATAATATTAATATCATAAAATTCTTGTTGAACTGGATAAAACGCCTTTGTTCCATCTGTCCATCCATATGAACACCAATTCGCTCCTTTATTGTAAACATCAACAATTTCTTTTTCAGTAGCTAATCTTCCATTGTAACTAGCACATTTACATTTTGCTTCTTCATAAGTATAAATTTGGTCTGAAATATGAAATACTTCTTTATCATTTAAAATTGTTCTAACTACATCTTCTTTTTTTTGACATGGATCAATTTGAAAACTAAATAAATATGCAGATAAATCCATTTTATCACAATCTGAATTAATATAATATGCTAATTTTATTACAAAAAATAATAAAATCATTGTAAATATTATCATAAATAATTTAATTAAAAATGAAGATTTATTTTGTTGTTGAATTGGTTGTTGACTACTTTTATTTTCATGACCCTGTCTATTTTGCTGACCCTTTCTATTTTGTTGAGCCTGTCTATTTTGCTGAGCCTGTCTATTTTGCTGAGCCTGTCTATTTTGTTGAGCTGGTCTATTTTGTTGAGCTGGTCTATTTTGTTGAGCTTGTCTATTTCTTTGTGGAATTCCCTGATTTGATTTTTTATTATCCATATATTTTTAATAAATATAATTAAATTCTATTATAACATAATAAATAACACATTTTATTTATCATATTTAACAATTGATTTTCATTTATTATATTAATATTTTTATCGTTTATCAAATACCATTTATTATCATTATTTATAATTGATACATAATGACCAAAATCTGTGGTTCCACTATGACATATTATACTTGACAATTTATAATTTATATTATTATAATTATATGAATATTTTTTTAAATTTAAGAAATCCGGAATTTCTATAGATTTATTTATTTTATTACCATTATTTGTAAATCTTAGTAATTGAATAATTAAAATATGTGGGCAATAACTTATTAAAGTTCTATCTTTTGCTCTCCCTTTTTTTTTACATTTTTCACAATTATATTCATCTAATTTTTTTAATTTAAAATAATTATTTAAAACATTTTCTAATGTATCTAAATTTTTATCATAAATAGGTAATTTTAATATATTTGAATAATTATCATATTTTAATTTTGATAAATTATTACAATTTAAACATTCTTGTTGTGTAACATATTGAAATTTAAATAGTTTTGTCACTAAGTTTTGTTTATCTTTGAAATCTTTATTAAATAAATTGATTGATTTGGTATTTCCAGTAATTGTAAAATTACTAATAGAATAATCATCTAATTTATCTAATAAATACGATAAAAATTCTTCAGCATCATTATGAATTGATAAGTCACAAATATTTGATGCGAGCGAATCTTTTTGTGAAATTATCTGTAATATTTTGAAAAATAATTCAATATATTTTTTAATATCATCATTACCTATATTTTTTATAATTAATTTTAATAATTTTAATAATTTATTATATCCCACATTTTTGTCCAATAAAGATTTATCATAATGTTCTGATAAAATATATTTCTTAAAAAGAGTATTATTATTTAATAATTGTATAACTGAATTAAAAAAACATGTATTTCCTATATTTTCAATCCCTTCCATTAAACTATTTAAAGAAAAATTAAATTTTATTCTTTAAATATTATTTTAAATTATAAAATATAAAATATTAATATCATTTGAAAACAATTAAAGTAATATCATTTGAAAACAATTAAAGTAATATCTAAATATCATTTTTAAACAATAAATTATAATATTACTTTTAAACAATTAAATAATATCTTAAAATTATATTTTATAAATTATTTTTTTTAAATTATTTTTTGTTTTTTTGTTTTTTTGTTTTTTTTGCCAACGGAATATCAATACCCTCCTCGCCCGGAAGTGGATAGGTGCATCGTCATAGTCGCCCGACATCGACGATGTCGACACCGAGATCGGTTACGTGAACCTCTACTCGCTTTCGAGCAGCATTACGGTTTCTGATAGGATATTGTACCGCTGCCCGGCAGCGCACATCGCCACGTAGACCATACATGTCAAGTTGACAGCTTTCGTCTTAGCATCGTCAGATGAGGCATTTTCATACACTACCTTATTGGCACGGAAGGTCTCACCATACGCTATCTCCGCGTCTTGGTAATGCACACGTGCGTCATTACGAAGACGGTGTCCCAGAACATATTCATATGACAAATTTCGGTAAGCGGCCCTGTAGGCACGGGAAGTGGCCTTGTAGGCATGGGAAGTTAGAATCGTGGTGATCGTGCGATCGAAAGCGACCGCGAAAGAGGGATGCGCACTGTTGGCGTTGGACATGTTTCCGGGGTGGGTAGGCTGTGAGTGTTGGTGAGCTTGCGTGTCGCGATGTTTTTAATAATATGTGCTTTGATTATTTAGGTATCATTTTTTTAATAAATTATGTTTTAAAGAATAAATTAAAGCAATATGTTTATCATTTTAAAAATAATTAATTATAATATATAAATAATATCTAAATATCATTTTAAACAATTAAATAATATCTAAATAATATCTAAATATCATTTTAAACAATAAATTATAATATTACTTTTAAACAATTAAATAATTAAATAATTAAATAATATCTTAAAATTATATTTTATAAATTATTTTTGTGTTTTTGTGTTTTTGTGTTTTTTACATGCCCCGCTATGGTCGTGGACATCTCGATCTAGTCCGGACAGCAACCATGGCAATCTAATATAGCCGGTCGGCGAATGCAGCGGCAGCGTCCAATACAGCGGCAGCGGCATGGAGGGCGTCGATTTTTGCTTTCTCAACTGCATCGACTGCTTTATCATACGCTTTCTCAGCTAAATCGGCCGCTGCCTGCTTGGCATCGACAGTTTCATCATGATAATCCCTCGATGACACATTCGTTACATACGAATCCTTCCATGTAACGGGGGTGACAACATCCGTCACTGGTGAGAAGGAGGTATCGTCCTCCCGATCATTCTTCTCATCGAAATCGGCGAGAGAGGCAGCCAACTCTAGCCACTTGGTCTTACATTCTCCCGTCACGCGATCGATATTCTACAGTTTGTATATTGGTTTAAAAAAATAATTTTTTTTCTATTTATATTTAAATATGAAAATTTATATGTTTGGTTCTTGTAGAATAGAACAACCCTTAACTTTTTTACAAAATAAAAATATTGTTTCCGGTGTTACTAGAGAATCTCTTGCTAATGTCTATAATACAAAACAAATTATACAACATATAGATAAAGAACATAAAGTTAAAAACATTGAAAAAATAAAAAAAAATAAAAGTATGTTATCATTTTTTTTCCCTTTAAATAATTTAAAATATGAAACATCCTCGCTGGAAAATGAACGTAGTAAAATTTTTAACAAAGATATTGAATTATATATTATAGAAATAAGTAGTTTAAAAAATATTATGTATGAAAATTTAGCTTTAGGAACTAGTATAGAAGCTGATATTAAATATTATTTTGGTATTGATTTTTCATATATTAAAAATACTAAACCTCCTAGAAAATTAAATTATAATATTGAAAATATAATATTATTAAGTAAAACTGCGAAATTGATATCTAAAAACTTTAATAAAATAAATAAAAATATTATTAGAAATAATATTAAAAAAAAATACACTGATAACTTAGATTATTTCAAAGATAAAGTTAATAATCATTTTTTTGAATTTTTTACTAATTTTAGTGATATTATAAAAAATTGTGAGTATTGTTTTCACACAAAAGATTCATTTTTTCAAGATTTAGATAAAATAAATTCAATTCTTAAAAAACCTATTTTATTTATACCACATTGGAATGCTAAAGATAAAAATGGAAATTTATTAGAAACTAGAATAAAATTAAATGATTGGTTAAAAGAATACTGTAATAAAAATAATCATCATTTTTTAAATCATGAAAATATTTTAAATAATTATAATTATGATACACTTTTTAATAAATATTCCGAAACACAATTTTTTGAAAAGGATAGGTATGGTATATACGATATAAACCATCTCTCTGAAAAAGGAGTTAATTTATTTTCCAAATCATTAGAAAAATATATTCATAATATCAAATCATAAATTAACATACATCAAACTTAATCCATTCTCTAATTTAACTTTTGGTTCATAATCTAAATCTCTCTTCGCTTTACTTATATCTGCATATGTATGTGGAACATCTCCTAATTGATTTCCTATTTCTTCATAATTACCTTTCTTTCCTACTACCTTTTCACATAACTCTATAAACTCATTCAGAGATACTGGGCTACTATTTCCCAAATTATATACCTCACATTTTATTTCTTTTTTATTATCTATTGATGATACAACACCACTCACTATATCGCTTACATATGTATAATCTCTTGATGATGTGCCATCTCCATATTTATAAAATTTCGTTCCATCTTTTATTGCTTTCAAAAACTTATATGGTGCCATGTCTGGTCTACCTCTTGGACCATATACTGTAAAAAAACGTAAACCTATCAAATTCAAATTATATAATTGATGATATGTCTTCGCATATAATTCCATCGCCATTTTACTACAAGCATATGGTGAATTCGGCGTTTCTATTGGATCGATATTGCGGACTTCCCTGAGGTGGATTTTGCTGTAGGTGTTCCAGCTTACCTCGGCATCGGACCGGACCTTTCCCCGATCTGAGACGAAGGGGGGAATTACGGACTTGAGGTGGCGCTCATCGTCCAGTCTCTGCTGTATTGAGAAGGGTGGACATGACCGGGTCATTTCCGGATGTGAGACGGAGGTGGGGGGTGTGGATTGCATCTGGTCGGGAGGGAGTCTTTGGGATAGGTTGTTGTGTCACACGGTTCATAAAACAATAATATTTTAATATTTAAATATTAAAATATTTATTATCATTTTTATTTAAATTATTATAAAATCTTTTATTATTTAATTCTTTAATATAATATTTTATAAATTATTTTTTATAAATTGTTTTTTATAAATTATTTATTTTTTTTTTTTTGTTTTTTTTAATTTTTTTTTTTTTTTTTTTTTTTTTTTTTTTTTTTTTTTTTTTTT
>Ga0075446_10000433_pt1 | contig 17088 bp, 16 predicted proteins | sample CoawatmetaG05DNA_FD_71590 | JGI IMG/M metagenome (GOLD analysis project Ga0075446, IMG submission 71590) | Marine microbial communities from the West Antarctic Peninsula - Coastal water metaG058-DNA | ecosystem: Environmental > Aquatic > Marine > Coastal | place: Atlantic Ocean: West Antarctic... | reverse complement strand
CATCAAATCCTCCTGCCTTCATGATCATCGGCTGCAATGCCAAGATATAAGCCATAGTTAAAAAAGTCGTAACACCAGCTCTTACTTCTGTATTAAAATCAGTCTTGTGTTTTTTATAGTCAAAATATTTTTCTAACATTGATCCTCCTAAGATTTATTTAATTATTATTAGATTTTTTTTAAAAATACCCATTAAAACTAGTGTTTATTCACAAATTTCAACTCCAGGGTTTATATTTAGGCCACATTTGTGTTGATATCATCTAATTATGCAAAAATTAAAATTTATTTTAATCTCGTTTTTTGTGATGGTCTTAATCACAGGCTGTCAAACTATCAAACAAAAAACAGATGAAATTGTTGAAAAGGAAAATGAAAAATTAAGCAAATATATTAGTAAACCTGCAAGCGTTTTACAGATGGATTTAGGTAAGCCAGATGAAGATTTTAAAAACGCAAAAGGAAATTTTGAATTTATTTATAATACTAAAAAATATGGAATTCCATGTGAAAGAAGATTCGAAATTAACTCTAACAATATTGTTATTGGGTTTGTCTCAAATGGTTGTTTCTAAAAAAATATTAAATTTTTTTAGATATTTTTAAAGCAAAGGCATAATCAATTGCAATCTCTTCTATAGCACCATCTCTACCAGATTTTCCACCATGACCTGCATCCATTTCTGTTTTTAGAAGCAGTAAATTATTGTCGGTTTTATATACTCTTAATTTTGCAGTAAATTTTGCTGGTTCATCAAATAAAACTCTATTGTCACTTAAGCTAGTTGTAATTAACATATGTGGATAATCCATTTTTTTAATATTATTATAGGGGGCATATGAAAATATATAATCAAAATGTTCTTTATTATCTTGGGCATTTCCAAACTCATCAAATTCTCCAACAGTTAAAGGTAAAGAGTGATCAAGATTTGTTGTTAAAGAATCTACAAAAGGCACTGCCATAATAATTCCTAAAAATAATTCTGGCGCTTGATTTACAACAGCTCCCATCAATAAACCTCCAGCAGATCCACCCATACCAATTATTTTACCTTTTGATGAATACTTATTATCAATTAAATATTTTGCAGCATAAATATAGTCTTCAAAGGTATTTTTTTTGTTTGTGAGTTTTCCCTCTTTCCACCACTTCATACCTTTTTCCATACCACCTCTAATGTGGGCAGTTGCCCAAATAACATCTCTATCTATTAAACATAATCTTGTTGAGGAAAAGCCAGGACTCATAGAGCTTCCGTAAGATCCATAACCATAAAGTAATAAATTTGCCGAACCATCGATTTTGGTTTTTTTATGTCTGGTAATTGTTAATGGAACTAGTCTTCCATCATGTGATTTGTATTCTATTCTTTCAACAATATAATCTTCAGGATTGTGGCCTGATGGTATTTCTTGTTCTTTAACCAGCTTTTTAGATTTATTAGATAAATTATAAGAATAAACTCTAGACGGAGTTTTAGGTGATGAATATCCAAGATAAACAGTATCAGTGTCTCTATCTCTTTGTGTTAAAGAAATACCTGGAACATAAATTTTCTCATCAGAAAAAATAAGCTCTTCCTCTATTCCTGTAGAAATATTTTTGATAAATAATTTATCTAATGCATTAGAGGTCTCTGAGCGTATGATCCAATTTTTTAAAAATGTACATCCTCCAATTAAAACTTCTTCTCTAGGAGGTATAAAGGCTACCCATTTTTGATTTTCTAAACTATCAGAAATATCAATTTTAAAATCCTCAGCATTTTTGTTTGTATGGTTATAAAATTTTTTATCCCAAGAACTTACGGAATATAATGTTCCCTTTTCACGCTTAATTATTAATTTGGGCGTTGGCTTGTCCTCATTCTCATTAAAATAGTATTGTTCAGAGGTATTGTGATCAGAGGTATTTATAAAATAATATTTTTCATCTGAACTTAGACCAATGCTTACTGTAAAAGCTTCACTTTTTTCTTCAAAAATTAATTCATCTTCATCTTTAAAGTTTCCAATTTGGTGTCTATAAATTTTTCTTGCTCTGTGATTTTCATCAAGCTTAGAATAAAAAATATATTTATCATCTAAACTAAAAGTAATACTTCCCGAGGTTTCAGAAATTTCTTTAGAGATGATTTTGTTAGTTTGAATATCTCTTATAAAAATTTTGTAATATTCGGATCCTTTTGTATCCAAAGAATAACCAAGGTATTTGTCATTATTGCTAATCTCTAAATCACCAACACCAAAGTATTCTACTCCAAGATTCTCTTTTTCTTTGTCTCCATTCCAAATTTCTTCAATTACATTAGAATTAATTTTTTTACGAAGTTTTATTGAATAATTTCCAGCTTCAGTTGTTTTGGTCCAATATTCGTAGGTGTGATCTCTATATGGAAGAGATTCGTCATCTAATTTTATTCTACCCTTAATCTCATCAAATAATTTTTTTTGTAGATTTTTTGTATCCTCTAAGTGATGCTCAGCATAAAAATTTTCTTCATCTAAATATTTTTTAACTTCTGGATCTAGTTTTGTTTTATCTCTTAAAACTTCCAGGATATTTTTTTGGTGGATCCAGCTATAATTATCCTCCCATGCAACATTATGACAAGATTTTAATTCTGGCTTTTTTTTTAAATATGGTATTTTCATTAATTAAGAAAATATATGAATATAATAATTTATACAGCATTAATTTTGATTTCATTATATTTTTTACTGAGACTTTTTGCCAGTATTGCCTCAAAAAAAATATCTAAAAGTTTAAGAATATTAATGTTTTTTGGCTTGATTATTTTTGCAATTTTATTAGCCGTAGGTGGAAAATTTTTATTAACTTTACCATTAACTATTGCAAGTTTAGCCTTATTAAAATTAAAAGGTCTTTCATTATTTCAATTATTTTCATTATTTAGACTAATACGAACTGTAAGAAATTCAGGTAGATTTTCATTTAATAGTAAAAATATTTCAAATACGAGTTCTATGTCAACTTCAGAAGCTTATAAAATACTTAACCTTAGTCCCTCTAAAAGCCCAACCAAAAAAGAGGTTAATAAAGCTTATGTAAGAATACAAAAAAAAATACATCCCGATATATCACCGGAAACCTCTAGACTTTCAACTATTGTGAATGAGGCCAAAGAAATTGTCTTAAAAGATCTAGACTAAGCTATTTAATCTTTACTAAATTTTTTTTTTATATTAATTTTAATTATGATTAAGATTAAAGGTATATATGCAGCTTCAATGTCGGTGCTAAATGAAAATTTGACATTAAATATTAGCAAAACAATCGAGCATGCTGAGATGGTCATTGACCGAGGTTGTCACGGAGCAGCAATATTTGGGAGCACTGGACAAGCCCAGCTTATACCTGTTTCAGAAAAAATTAATTTATTTAATCAACTAGCTGAAAGTAAATATAGAGAAAAATATATAATTGGAACTGGCTTAAATTCATTAGGAGAAACTATCAACTTAATGAGAGTAGCTAGATCTTTAAATTTTAAAAAATTTTTAATTATGCCTCCAGCATATTATAAATATGGAGATGATGAGGTAATTAAATTTTATAGTAAAATAGTAGAAGCAATTCCAGAAAGTGAAATTATCCTTTATAATTTTGAAAAATTATGTGGCTACAAATTTAGTTTAGAGTGTGTCCAAGAATTAGTCAGAAGATTTCCAGAACAGATTATTGGAGTAAAGGATAGTTCGTACAATCTTTTTGAAAATTTAAAACTAGATAATTTTTCAGTATTGCCTGGCTCTGAGTCGAAATTGTTTAAAGGTCTTGAGTTAGGATGTTCAGGGATTATTACCGCGACTTGTAATGCAACCTCTGAATTAGCAAGAAAAGTTTACGATGATTTTCAAGCTGGAATTGAACAAACTGTTAATCAAAAATTGTGTGATGTTAGAAATACATTTGAAAAATATAATTTAATATCAGGTCTTCACACTTATTATGCCAAACATGGTGTAGATTACAAAAATGTTTTACCACCTTTAAGTATTCTAAACTCTAAAGATGAAAAAGATTTAGTTGAAACTTTAGATGAATTAAATTTTTCATTAAAACCTTTACTTTCAGCGTAAAATGCAACTAGCAAGATTCTTAAATAATGTTTTTAAGAAAGATGGTTTTATTTTAATTGATGCAGACTCTAAAAATTATATCATAGGAACACCAAAAAGTGAAAATCCAATTAAACTTAAAATTTTAGATAAAAAACTTCATTACAAATTATTATTTCATCCCGACCTTTACTTTGGTGAAGCTTATACAGATGGAAATATAATAATTGAAAATGGAAGTCTTACTGATTTTTTAGATATTGCTCTGATGAATTTTGGCAGAAGTGAACTTAATTTTTTTAGTTATTTTATTAATAGATTAAGAGGCTCTTATAGATATTTAACAAATTTTAACTTTATTAAAAAATCAAAGATGAACGTATCTCATCATTATGATATTTCAGATGATCTATATGATTTATTTTTAGATCCAAAAAAACAATATTCTTGTGCATACTTTAGGGATGAAAATGATTCCTTGGAAAAAGCTCAAAATAATAAGATTCAACATATAATTAAAAAACTTAACATTAAACCAAATCAGAAAGTTTTAGATATTGGTTGTGGATGGGGATCAATGGCAATCGATATTGCTAAAAGTTCTAATTGTGATGTTACTGGAATAACATTGTCAGAAAATCAATTTAATTATTGTAAAAAAAAAGCAAAAGAACTTAATTTAGAAAATCAACTAACCTTTAAATTGGTAGATTATAGAGAGCTTGATGAAAAATTTGATAGAATAGTAAGTGTTGGAATGTTTGAGCATGTGGGAAGAAAGTTTTATAAAAAATTTTTTAAACAATTAGAAAAATTACTTAAAGATGATGGGGTTTCTTTAATACATGCCATTGGATCGGTAAATCCGCCTAGAGACCCACATCCTTGGATTACAAAGTATATTTTTCCAGGAGGATACACCCCAAGTTTAAGTGAGGTAACTACACCTATTGAAAAAGCTGGATTAATTGTTGCTGATATTGAGGTTTTAAGGTTACATTACTCCCATACCCTTAGACATTGGAAAGAGAATTGTATTAATAATAAAGAAAAAATTATTGAAATGTTTGATGAAAAATTTTTTAGAATGTGGGAATTTTATTTGGCAGGATGCGAAATGGCATTCAAATGGGGAGATCAGGTTGTATACCAATTTCAATTAACAAAAAATTATACATCGACCCCAGTTACAAGAGACTATATTTATCAATAAATTATTGATAGAAAAGAGTATCTTGATCATGAAAAAAACTAAAAAAAAATCAAAAAAAATAATTAAAAATAAAACTGTTAAAAAGTTAAAACCTACTCAAAAAAAAGTAAAGAAAGTTAAACCAAAATTAAAACCTACTCAAAAAAAAGTAAAGAAAGTTAAACCAAAATTAAAACCTACTCAAAAAAAAGTAAAGAAAGTTAAACCAAAATTAAAAAAAAAAAATAAAGCTTTTAAATCAAGAGAGCCCCAAAAAAAAAACCTTATTCTTAAGATAATTAATTTTCAAAATTCTTTAAAACCTGAAATCAATTTCAAAATAAATTTTAGTTTTGAAAAATACATACAGGCATTTTTTGATAAAATTGCCAATACAATTGATCAATATAAATCAGTTAAAAAAGATGAGGCAAGAAGGTTAAAATTAGAGAGACAAGAACAGGAAAGACTAGAAAAAATTGAGCTTGAAAATGAAAAACAAAGAGAAGAAGAGTTAAAGACAAAGCTAAAAGAGCAGGCTTTAAAAGAGGAAATTAAGATAGAAAAACAAAGAGCAAGGGATATAAAATTATTTTTAAGAAAAGAACAGGCTTTATTAAGAATTGAACAGGCTGAAAAGCAAAAACAATTCTTAAAACAATTAAGATTAGAAAAACAAATTGAAAAATTTAGAGTTAGAGAAGTTAAGGAATTAGAAAAACTTGAAAAAATATCACTTAAAGAAAAAAGAGATGATTATGCAGGGCTTCAACAAAGAATAGAGAAATTAAAAGAAAAATATCGAATTATTAGAGACCAAAAAATAAGAGAAAGGGTTGAGGCTTTAGGAGTAAAAATTCAAGGTGACGAAGATAGAGAAACGTTATTACAAAAAGAAAAAGAATACACTGCTGCAAGACAGAAAATAGAATTTGCACTTGAAAGTTTTTATAGAAGTGCAAGTAGCTTGGTTTTTCAATTAAATAAACGCCACATTACAAGACACATGTCTATTTTCAGATGCATTGACAGAAGGTTTGAAACTGGAGAGATATTTATAAAATGGGATGAGTCACCTGATGATGAGTGGCTATTGTTAATTTATATAAAAAATAATTCACCAGACGAAGGGATAGTTATTGAAGACAAAACTAATAGTGAAAAAAATATTTCTCATGAGTTCAAAAATAATGAAATTTTTAAAGCTTCAGATACAATGGTAGACTCACTTACCCAGTTAATCGCAAGAAAAAGAGCAAAAAATAACAATTAAACTATCTTATTTAATTAAGTAGTATCCAGAATGTTTTTTGGGACAACCTTTATGATAATTTTATATTTTATCTTGAGATATATATTAGCATGGATTAGATATTTTAATAATTTAGATCCCAGACTAAGTGACTCAACCTGGAAGTGGAGTTATGACTATCAAGTTGTTGGTGAAAGAGATATTTCAGATTTAGATGACAAAGCTTTTGTAAGGTTAAGAAGAAAAAGAAATAAAATTGTTACACTAATGTATTCTGTAGTAATGGTTATGTTTATTGCTTCAATGTCCTTATTAAGTAAATTTTTGTTATTTTTCTTAGATTAATTTCTGAGTTGTTTTTTATTTTTTAGATATAAAAAAAAAGCAATAACTTCATATCCAAATTTAAATAAAGTAAAGATTATGGGAAGTTTAAAAAAGTTATATAAAAATTTATATTTAGGTATTTTTTTCCAAATATAAAGAAAAGCTTCTGCACCCTCAAATACTTTTCCATTTTCTGTCACATGCAGTCTTCTCAAAAGAGTTTTATCATCTTTTGATGTTTCATCTTCAGCAGTTATATTGTTGGTGATATCTACCCAGTCAATTTCTTCAATATTTTGCTTTTTATAAAGATTAATTTCAGCTCTACAGATACTGCAAGATTCGTTATAATAAACTTTCATAAATTATTTTCTGTAAAATTATTAAAAATCATTTAGTTTGTACATGTGCTAATTACAACAATTGCAAAAAACTATACAATTATTATCTTAAAAATATGACTGATTTCTTTACAAAAACTGATATAAGTAGAAAAGACGCAGAAAATATTGTTTCTGATACTTTAAACAAGTGTGATGATGGTGAGCTTTATTTAGAGAATTCAAAAAGTGAGTCAATTTTATTGGATGATAGCAAAATTAAAAGTTCAAACTATAGTTCTGACCTAGGTTATGGTTTAAGAGCTGTTACAGGGGAGGTTGTTGCTTATTCTCATTCAAATGAAATATCAAAGAGTTCACTTAAACAATCAGCTGACAACTTGCAATCAACTTTAAAATCAAAAAAAGGAACTTATAATAATAAAATTTCAAAGACAAATGAAAAGTTTTATAATGATATTAACCCAATTGAAGAAAAGTCACTTAATTCTAAACTAGAACTTTTAAAAGAGGTTAACAATTACACCAGAGCAAAAAGTGGGATTGTTCAACAAGTCACAGCAAGTTTTACTGGGGAACATAAGTCAGTTGAAATTATAAGATCAGGAGGAGAGGTTTTAACAGATGTAAGACCTCTAACCCGCTTCAATGTTTCAGTGATGCTTGAAAAAAATGGAAAAAAAGAAACAGGTGTATACGGAATTGGTGGAAGACAATCGTATGACGAGTATCTTAAAGAAGATAATTGGAAAAAAGTATGTGATGAAGCGTTTAGAATCGCATCTGTAAATTTAGATAGTAAGCCAGCTCCTGCTGGAGAAATGAAAGTAGTATTAGGACCAGGTTGGCCTGCAATACTTATTCATGAAGCAATTGGTCATGGCTTAGAAGGAGATTTTAATAGAAAAAAAACATCAGCATTTCATGATTTGATGGGTCAAAGAGTTGCAAGTGAAGGAGTTACAATTGTTGATGATGGTACTTTGCATAATAAAAGAGGAAGTTTAACAATTGATGACGAAGGAACTCCTACAGAAAAAACAGTTTTAATAGAAAATGGTATATTAAAAAATTTTATGCAGGACCGTTTGAATGCAAGACTAATGAACACTAGATCAACAGGAAGTGGTAGAAGAGAAAGTTATAAACATGTTGTGCTTCCAAGAATGAGAAACACAATGATGTTAAATGGAAAGTATTCTCAGGAAGAAATGATTAAATCAGTTGATAAAGGAATATTTGCTGTAAGTTTTGGGGGTGGTCAGGTTGATATTACTTCAGGAAAATTTGTTTTTAACTGTACAGAGGCTTATGAAATTATTAATGGTAAAATAGGCTCACCCATAAAAGGTGCGACATTAATTGGTGATGGTCCATCAATTTTAAAAGAAGTTTCATTAGTTGGAAATAATATGATGCTTGACCCAGGTATTGGAACCTGTGGAAAAGCAGGACAGGGCGTACCAGTTGGTGTGGCTCAGCCCTCAATTTTGATTGATAAAATGACTGTAGGTGGAACTCAATTATAAATCATATGGTTAAAGATCAAGATTATTTAAAAAAAACAGCATCTTTTTGTGTAGACCTAGGAAAGAAACTAGGTGCAACAGATGTCACGGCAGTAGTAATGAATTCAATTTCTGAAACAGTAAATTTTAGAAATAAAAAATTAGATGAGTCTGATAGATCAGATAGCTTAGCGGTTTCCCTAGAAACTTATATTGGTAAAAAAAAATCTAGCATAACTTCATCAAACCTTAATGAGGATAATATTAAAACTTTAATAGAACGATGTATTGAAACAACAAAAATCACACCTGAAGATGAATTTAATTCTCTGCCAGACAAAGATTTGTTGGCAACAAAAATTATTGATTTAAATTTATATGACGATGACCACATAAGCAATGAAGAGAAAATCGAATATTTAAAAGAAGTTGAGGAAGCAGCATTTGAAAAGAAAGAAATTATCAATACAGAAACTAGTTTTTCAGAATCTAAATCAAATTTTATATTAGCAAGTAGTGATGGTTTTTTAAACGGACATAAGTCTTCATCATTTTCAGCATCTTGTGTAACTGTTGCAAAAAACGCCAATAATAAAATGGAAAGAGATTATGAATTTACAAGTACTTGTCACTTACATGACATGCTTAAACCAGATCAAATTGGGGTAATAGCTGCAAAAAAAACAATACAAAAATTAAATCCCCGAAAAATAGAAAGTGAAAAAATTAGTGTTATTTTTGATAGAAGAATTTCAAAAGGAATCCTAAGTGTTTTTGCAAGTGCAATATCTGCTTCTTCTATAGCAAGAGGTACTTCATTTTTAAAAGATAAGATCAATGAAGATGTATTTTCATCTTCAATAAATATTTTTGACAAGCCTAATATAATTAAAGGATTAGGCTCAAGATATTTCGATAGCGAAGGTGTAAAAATGGAAGAATTAAAATTAGTAGAACAAGGAGTATTAAAACAATATTTAGTGGATACCTATAATGGAAAGAAGTTAAATCTAAAATCAAATGGAAGAAGTGGTGGAACTACTAATTTATATTTTGAAAAAGGATCTATTTCATACAAAGACCTCTTAAAATTAAATACAAGAACTTTATATATTACAGAAACAATTGGTCATGGAAGCAACTTAGTTACTGGAGATTATTCAGTTGGTGCTACAGGATTTATGGTAGAAAATGGCATCTTTAAGCACCCTGTGAGTGAAATTACAATAGCAGGAAACTTTAAAGATATATTTAAGAATATAACTCTAGCAGATGATCTTGAGTTTAAGTACTCAACCAATGCTCCAACTATGTTAATTGAAGGCATGGTTGTGGCTGGAAAATGAGTAGTTTTTGTATTATTGGTTCAGGTATTTCTGGAGCAACAATTGCAAACCTCTTAAGTAAAAAACATTCAGTTGATTTATTTGATAAAGCAAGAGGCCCCGGCGGCAGATCATCATTTAAAAGATTGGACAAAGCTAAAGGATTTGATCACGGAACCCAATATATTTCACCTAAAAGTCCTGCATTTAAAAAATTTATTAAAGGATTAATTAAAAAAAAAGTTTTGAAAAAATGGGGTGGCAAACATTTATTTTTACATAAAGTTAAAAAAGAGAAAAAAAACCTCACAAAGATAATTGGCAGTGGAGGCAATAATGATATTAGCAAATATTTATTAAAAAATATTAATTGCCATTTTCAAAATGAATTAAAGAAAATTGAATACAAAAAAAAAAAATGGATTCTAAGTTTTGCTAATGGTCAAAAAAAAACTTATGAAAAAGTAATTCTAACCTGCCCATTTCCACAATTATCTAAATTAACAAAAAAATTTATTCAGAGTCCATTTATGAAAAAAAAAATAAAAATGGATGCCAATATTACAGTGATGATTGCTATTAAAAAAACAAACAAAAATATTAGTAGCTATTTTTTTAATGATAAAGTTTTGGGCTGGGCTGCTAAAGAAAATAGTAAAAAAAGATTTAAAAGTAATCAAGATTTATGGACTCTTCAAAGTACATATGATTGGGCAAATAAAAAAATTAATAAGAATCGAGAAAATTTAGAATCGAATTCTAAAATTCTTATTGATCATTTTTTTAAGCTTGCAAAAATTAAAAAAACTAAAATTTTATTTTCTCTTAATCATGGCTGGAAATTTTCTTCAAATTCAAAACCATTAAATATAAAAAGTTATTGGAATTCTTCTTTGGGTCTTGGAGTTTGTGCGGATTGGTTTGTTGGGCCTAGATTAGAATCGGGATGGATAAGTGCTAATGATCTTTATAAAAAAATAAAACAATAAACCTATTCAAAATTTTTAACTCTATATTCCCAATTTCCCATTCTTGAATAAGTAACTTTTAATATTAGGGCATTTTTTTTATCAAACCAAATATCAAAATCTAATCTTTTGTCTTTTGGTATAGACATATTTTTTGATGTTAATTTAAAGTGTTCCACCTCATAAGTTTTGCCATAAAGTTCAATTTTTTCTTTACCAATAAATGTTACCATCTGCTCTTTAACACTGCCAGATATTGGGCTTATTTGGCTATTTGCTTGTAGTATTTTGTGGCTCCACCAATTTCCAATTACATTATTTAAAGACGCTTTACCTATGTAAGATGAACCCCTGATATCATACTCATTTTTTTGTTCATTTAATTTAAGTTCTACATATTTATCTTTATTATTTTGAAGAGTTTTTGAATTAAATGAAACTAATTTATCTTTAATGTATTTTTCTTCACCATATCCTTCAATTTCAAAAATAGTTGCACCAAACAGTTTAACTTTAAATTTTAATTGATTAGTGACAGTTGTTTTGTTTGCATCTTTTTTAAAAAAATAATAATTATAACCAATTACTTCTCCATCTCTTAAAATTTCCATTTCGATTTTATTAAATTTATTATAGTGAGCCATATGCGCACTAGTATTAAAAGAAAAAGTTAAGAAAAATATAAAGAATAAAAATTTTTTCATTAAACAGTTACTTTAATAGACTTTAAGTTTAAAAGAAGTAATTTATTAAAAAATGTTTTTAAAAATTAAGAATATACCAAAAGTATCATGGAGTTCAGATAAACCATTAAATTTAAAACCTAAATTTTCAACTTCTTTTTTCCTGTGTCTTGGATTAATTATTTTTGGCTTAGGTGAGGGGTTATTAATTGTTTCTGCATCTGGTGCTTCACCTTGGAGTGTATTAGCTCAGGGTTTATTTTTAAATATAGGTTTTTCAGTTGGTATAATAACAATCTTTATAAGCATAGCAGTTTTACTTTTATGGTATCCATTAAAACAAAAGCCGGGAATAGGTACAATTTTAAATGCCTTGATCATCGGACTAATGATTGATGCCTGTATAAGATATGTTCCAACTCCAGAAAATTATTTCAATCAAATTTTATTGGGGGTTGTTGCAGTAGTTACAGTAGGACTGGGAGGAGGAATTTATTTAGTTGCAAACTTAGGGCCAGGACCTAGAGACGGCTTGATGATAGGCCTGCAAAAAAAAACAAATTTACCAATTGCAACTGTCAGAGCTTTTCTTGAAATTAGTGTAATGAGTATTGGTTGGTATTTAGGTGGTACAGTAGGTATAGGAACTTTATTATTTGCTTTTGGAATTGGACCTTGTGTGGCTTTAAGTTTTTTTTTAGTGGGAAAAACTTTTAATTAAAGTGGTGTCCCAGATTTCTCATTTTTTTTTCTATCATTAGGATTGAGAATTGCTTTTCTTAATCTAAGTGATTTAGGAGTGATTTCTAGAGCCTCATCTGTGTTAAGCATACTAAGCTGTTCAGCAATTGACATTTGTCTTACTGGGGTAAGTACTACGTTTTCATCTGTACCTTGCGTTCTCATATTTGTTAACTGTTTACCTTTCATAACATTAATTATCATGTCTCCAGCTTTTGGAGCCAATCCAACAATCATACCTTCGTAGACAGGGTCATTATGAGTAACAAACATTTCACCTCTAGCTTGTAGATTAAATATTGCAAATGCAACTGCTTTACCGTTAGACATTGAAATTAAAGCACCATTTTTTCTTCCATCCATTTCACCTTCAAATTTTCCAAAACCATGAAACAATCTATTAATAACACCAGTTCCCTTTGTTAATGTTAAAAACCTACTTGTGTATCCCATTAATCCTCTTGTTGGCGCATGAAAGATTAATCTTTTTTTATCTTTTCCTGTATCTTTCAGTTCAAGCAATTTACCTTTTCTTCTATTCATAGAATCAATTATCTTTGATGAAAACTCTTCATCTAAATCAACCGTAATCTCTTCGATTGGTTCTAACTTATGTCCATTTTCATCTTGTTGGTATAAAACTTTTGGAGGGCTTACGGTCATTTCAAAACCTTCACGTCTCATTTGTGTGAGTAATATTTCAAGCATTAATTCACCTCGACCACTAATCACAAAAGAATCTACATTTGAATTTTGAGAAAAACTAATTCCAACATTATTTTGAGCTTCCATAACCAATCTATCTCTGATTTGAGTACTTGTTAGTTTTTTTCCTTCTGTTCCTGCTAACGGAGAGCTATTAACGCTTATTGTAATAGACATAGTTGGTGGATCTATTGGTGTTGCGGGAATAGGATCATTTACTTCAGGATCACATATAGTATCTGCCACATTAGCTTTTTCTAAACCAGCAATTATAACAATATCTCCTGCTTCACCGATTTCGATAGGTACTTTTTTTGTTCCTTCATATCTAAAAATTTTTGTTAATCTACCTTCGTCAACTTTTTCACCTTTAAGATTTATTGCTTTGATCGGTTGATTGGCTTTTGCTGTACCTTGAGATATTTTTCCAACTAAACTCCTACCTAAAAAACTATCTGCGTATAACAAGGTAGATAGCATGGCAAAAGGTTTAGTTTTATCAAGCGTATCAGGTTTAACATGCTCAATAATTAAATCTAATAAGGGGTGAAGGTTCTCTCTTGGACCATCAACTTCTTTGTCTGCCCATCCAGATCTTCCACTTGCATATAAAACTGGGAAATCTAGTTGCTCTTCATTTGCATCTAAGCTTACAAATAAATCAAATGTTTCATCCAAAACTTCATTAGCTCTCTGATCGGCTTTATCTAATTTATTGATTATAACAATTGGTTTTAATCCTTGCTTAAGAGCTTTGGCTAATACAAACTTTGTTTGAGGCATTACACCTTCGGCAGAATCAATAAGTAATAACGCTCCATCAGCCATACTTAAAACACGCTCTACTTCTGCTGCAAAATCTCTGTGGCCAGGCGTGTCTATAATATTAACTCTAGAGCCTTTCCAGTCAATTGCGGCTGGTTTGGCTAAAATAGTAATTCCTCTTTCTTTTTCTAATTCACCAGAATCCATTAGTCTTTCATCGATAACCTCATTTTCTCTAAATGAACCACTTTGCTTCATTAGATTATCAATCATGGTTGTTTTGCCATGGTCAACGTGTGCAATGATAGTGATGTTTCGAATGTTGTTACTCATAATTTCACGCTCTTATACATTAATTGAATCATTTGAAAACTTAAAAAAAATGAATATTTACTTGATTAATTGAGCTTAATTAAAAAATCACTTCTTGTGATTGTTTTAAAAACATATAGATATCGCTCAATTAATTGAATTTATTAAGAGATTAAAAGCATAGCTCTTTAAATATTGAGAATCAAAAATCCGGATGGAAAATTTTAAATTATTAAAAATAGAAGACTCATTAAAAAATTCATTGAATAAAATGAACTTTATAAAGCCAACTCCAATACAGGGTATGGCTATACCTCCTGCTTTAGAGGGAAAAGATATTTTAGGAACAGCACAAACTGGAACTGGAAAGACACTAGCTTTCAGTATTCCTTTAATTAATAAATTGATATTAGATAAAAATGCATTTGCATTAGTTATGTGTCCAACTAGGGAATTAGCCACCCAAGTAATGGCAGCCATTAAGAGTATTATTAGTGATAAAATCAATATCAAGACAGCGCTCCTTATAGGTGGAGAAGCTATGCAAAAACAACTTAGACAACTGGGTAATAGATCTAGAATAATTGTTGGAACACCTGGGAGAATTAATGACCACCTAAAAAGAAAAAGTTTAAATTTATCAGCTACAAAATATTTAGTACTAGATGAAACCGATCGTATGTTGGATATGGGTTTTACACCACAAATCGAAATGATTTTGAAATATGTTCCAAAAGACCATCAAACATTATTATTTTCAGCAACTCTACCACAAAATATTGTTAGAATATCTGAAAGATATTTAAATAAGCCTGAAAGAATTTCCACTGGGTCAACATCAGTTCCAATTGCAAAAATTAAACAAGAAACCCTTCAAGTTTATAAAGAAAATAAATACGATGAATTAGTAGATCAATTTATAGCTAGAAAAGGATCAATTTTAGTTTTTGTTAAAACTAAAAGAGGGGCCGATAAAATGGTTAAGCGTCTCAAAGAAGAAGGCCATTCAGCTGATGCGATTCATGGAGATCTTCGTCAAAGTAAAAGAGATCGTGTAATTACTTCATTTAGAAAAGGTATGAAAAGAATATTAATTGCAACAGATGTTGCTGCAAGAGGATTAGATATTCCGTTGATTCAGCATGTAATAAATTATGATCTTCCACAAGTGCCAGAGGATTATGTTCATAGAATTGGAAGAACTGCTAGAGCAGGAACAGAGGGTTCTGCATTAACTTTTCTTACACCAGATGATAGATTAATGTGGAATTCAATTAGCAAGTTAATTGATCCAAACTTTAAACCTGCACCTGGCGGATCAAGAGGAAATTCAAAGGGAGGAAGAAAAGGAAAAGCTCCCTATAATAAAAAAAGAAAATTCAGAGATGAAAAAAAATCTTTTAGTAAAGGAAGATCGGATAGACCATCAAGAGATGGAGAGAAAAAAAGTTTTGGTTATAAAGGAAAATCTAGTTTTGGAGATGAAAAAAAGTCTTTTAGCAAAGGAAGATCGGATAGACCATCAAGAGATGGAGAGAAAAAAAGTTTTGGTTATAAAGGAAAATCTAGTTTTGGAGATGAAAAAAAGTCTTTTAGTAAAGGAAGATCGGATAGACCATCAAGAGATGGAGAGAAAAAAAGTTTTGGTTATAAAGGAAAATCTAGTTTCACTAAAAAAGACAGCTCAAAACCAATTGGTTTTACAAATAATCCAAAATACTTTGGAAAAAAAACATCTGAAAGTTCATCTACTAGTCCAGATAAAAAACCCTCTGGATTTGGTGGAAAAAAAAAGTTTAAAAGTAGAAGCGACCGACCTAAAAGTTTTTCTTTCAAAAAACACAGCCAAAAAAAAGTTAAAATCTAAGATTTTTTAGATTTTTCTTTTTTATTCTTTCGTTTTTCTTTCAGGCTTAATTTTGGTTTTTTAGCTGCACTCGAATCTTTAAATGATTTTCCACTGTATCTTTTTGACATAATTATTATTAACATTTTCTCATTTAATTTACACAAATAAGAAAATTTTTTTTAAAAAGGACATAGTTTAATTGATGACTTTGATTAAATCTGGAGTTAAAATTATAATATGACCAATAATAATCATTATAAACAAGAAATTTACCAAGAGTACTTGTATTCTGGGCTTCTAGGTTTTCTATTTAAATATCAGCATAAAAAATTAACTCCAGATAATTTAAAGGATAAGGAGAAAGTTTTAGAAATTGGACCTGGTTTTGAACCACACATTAAATTTAAAAAACTAGATTTCAAAGAATATCATTGTGTAGAAATAAATGATTCTGATGAATTAAAAAATTATTATACAGATAATTTTCCTCAAGTTTTTTTCAAAACTTATGATGGAAAGAATCTTGATTTTCTTGATAATACTTTTGATAGAATTATTATCTCTCATACGCTTGAACATATTCCCAGTTTTGAAAAATTTATTGATGAGATGTTTAGAGTTTTAAAAAAAGGTTCGGTCATTTCAATAGCCAGCCCTTGTGATAATGGTTTTCTTTGGAGGATGGGAAGATATATTTTAAAAAAAACTTATCATAGAATTAAAGGCGTAAACGAAGTAGATTATGATTACGTGATGGCTAATGAGCATGTTAATACAATTTTTCAAATTCTAGCAGTTTTAAAAAAAAAATACTTTATTAAGGAAGAATTATTAATTCCATTTAGATTAAAAATTATAGATCTTAATTTAATCCATATCTGTCATATTTTAAAAAAATGATTTACCACACTAAAAAATAATAATAAAATTAGTTATTTTTTTTATCGCATAAAGGACAACTATTAAACCTAACATTACTTTTTAAATTCTGGGTCACTATGAATGTGAATCAATTTTTAGACATTTATTATCCT
>Ga0075446_10000427_pt1 | contig 17172 bp, 16 predicted proteins | sample CoawatmetaG05DNA_FD_71590 | JGI IMG/M metagenome (GOLD analysis project Ga0075446, IMG submission 71590) | Marine microbial communities from the West Antarctic Peninsula - Coastal water metaG058-DNA | ecosystem: Environmental > Aquatic > Marine > Coastal | place: Atlantic Ocean: West Antarctic... | reverse complement strand
AGTATGGAGCATTTTGATTATGCTGAATATGCTATTTTATATAAACCCTATTTTACAAGGTATAAAAACAGTAAGCCTTACTCACATATAAAAAGTAATAGCGGAAAGGTGATAGGCAAGGGTGATGAGTATTTATTCTCAGACAATGTCGTTCTAACTAGAGTTGAAACTTCAAAAAAAAGAGAGATGAAGCTTTTTACCGACCAACTAGATATATTGCCAAATATAGATATTATTCTAACAAAAAAACCAGTAAAAATAATACAAGAGCCTAGTATAGAGATTTATGGTGTTGGAATGAAATATGATAATAAAGAAGGGATCTTAAAACTATTAAGCAATGTCAAAGTTCATTATGATAATCCAAGAAAAAAATCTCAAATTAACTAAATATAATCTTATGGTGGCTTGTATCCACACAATATTATTATTTATAACTACTGTTGCTTTTTCGGAAGTGGCAGATAGAGATAAAGCAATTGAAATTGAGTCAGATACAATGACTGTAGATGATGCAAAAAGTATTAGCACCTACAAAGGAGATGTGATATTGACTCAGGGAACATTAATTATTAGGGCAAACAAATTAACAGTCAGGGAAGATAGGCAAGGCTTTCAGCATAGCACTGCAACTGGCAAACCAACAACCTTTAAACAAAAAAGAGATGGGAGAAATGACTATATAGAAGGGCGCGCAGAAAGAATAGAATATGATGGTCATATGGATAAAGTCCATTTATACAGCGGAGCCTCAGTCAAAAGGGGTAGCGATACAGTTTTTGGTGACTATATAATGTACGATACTAATGCTGAATTTGCTCAAGCACTTTCTGGAACCACTAAAGATGAAAATGGTAATGAAATTAAAAAAGGAAGAACTCGAGTTATTATTAAACCAAAAGAACAAAATTAAATAGTATGTCAGAATTAATTATTCAAAATATAAAAAAAACCTATAAAAAAAATTCTGTGGTTAAAGATATTTCTCTTAGAATTTTAAGCGGTGAAGTTATTGGTTTATTAGGGCCAAATGGAGCCGGAAAAACAACATCTTTTTATATGATTGTTGGTTTAGTCTCCTCAGAGCATGGGACCATAAAAATTGATAATCATGATTTAACAAAAATGCCCATACATAAAAGATCTAAACTTGGTATTTCTTATTTGCCACAAGAGCCATCAATTTTTAGAAAAATGACAGTGTCTGAAAATATTTTATCTATTTTAGAGTTGGGGAAAAATTCAAAGAAACAAAATATTGAGCGCCTTGAAGTTCTTTTGCAAGAATTAAGTATAGTTCATATTAGAAACAATGCTGCAATTACTCTATCTGGCGGAGAAAGAAGAAGAGTTGAAATCGCAAGATGCTTAGCAACAAATCCAAAATTTATATTGCTAGATGAGCCATTTGCAGGGATTGATCCAATTGCAGTTATCGACATCCAAAAAATTATTAAACGCTTGGCCTCAATGGGTATTGGGGTATTAATTACTGATCATAACGTTAGGGAGACACTTGGTATTTGTAATAGAGCCTATATTGTCAACCAAGGAAAAATTTTTGCATCAGGAAAGCCAAAAGAAATAGTTGCCAATCAAGAAGTTAAAAACATATACCTTGGAAAAGACTTTATTCTTTAAAATATGAAACTAAGCTTTAATCTTAAACTGTCTCAGTCATTAAGGCTCACTCCACTCTTACAGCAATCAATCAAGTTACTTCAGGCATCCCAGTCAGAATTAAATCAATTAATAGAAGACTATATCACTGACAATATATTTTTAGAATTAGAAGATGGGCTAGAAAGTAATGCAGTAAGCCAGTCAAACTTTAATAGCTCAAAAAAAACATCGTTTAAGAATGATCGTTTGTATGAATTATTTGATACTGAAATAAAAAATCAAACACTAAAAGAATATTTAATTGAAAATTTAAGTATTTTTTCATTTTCTGATAGAAACCAAATTATTTTCCTAATTTTGATAGACTCAATTAATGATGATGGGTATTTAATTGAGCCTCTAGAAACTATTCAAGAGTCTATGCCTTTTGAGCCCGATGCTGAACTTAAAGAATTAGAAGATATTTTAACGCTTATACAAAATTCTTCATCTCCTGGAATTGGTGCAAGAAATTTGTCAGAATGCTTATCTTTACAATTAAAAGTAATTAAAAGTAATGAAAAGTTAAATGGTATTGCTTTCAAAATATGTAATGAATTCTTGAATTTATTGGGAAATAAAAACTATGGCCTACTAAAAAAAAATTTAAAATGTAATGATAGCGAGCTAAATGAAGCGATAAAACTCATAAAAAGTCTTAACCCTAAGCCTGGTCAAGTTTTTCAAAGAATAGATCCTCAAGATTTTATAAAAGCTGATACTAAAGTTGATAAATCCAATGATATTTGGGAAGTGAGCTTAATTGAGGATAATTTTTTAAGACTTAAAATCAATGAAGATTATCAAGATATAGCAAAAAAAGAATCGGATAAATTTGATAATGAATCTAAAGACAAGTATCAAGAAGCGAAATGGTTAATAAAGAGCTTAAGAGAGAGATCTATAACAATTATTCGTGTATCAAGAGCCATTATGAAAAAACAAAATGAGTTTCTTGATAAAGGTAAGTTATTTTTAAAGCCATTAATTCTAAAAAATATTGCAGAAGAACTTAATTTACATGAATCCACTATATCAAGAGTCACAACAAATAAGTTTATCTCTACTCCACATGGTATATTTGAACTTAAATATTTTTTTGGTTCTGCAATAAAAAATGATAATGGTAATGACTTATCGTCTAAAGCAATTCTTTTTAGGATAAAAGAGCTTATAAAGAATGAGAGCTCAAGTAGTCCCTTCTCAGATGAGCAATTATCAATATTACTTAAAGATGAGGGCATTCAAATTGCAAGAAGAACTATTGCTAAATATAGAATCGTTTTAAAGATTCTTCCTTCTAATCAAAGAAAAAATATATAACTTAAAGGAATATTATGAATTTAAATATTACCGGAAGGCATTTTGAAATAACACCTTCGCTAAGGAAGCAAATTGAAAATAAGTTTGTTAAAATAAATAATCATTTTGATTACGAAATTGAAGCTAAGTTTATTCTCAGCGTTGAAAAACTTGATAATATTATTGATGCAACCATTCATCTGCGTAGTCTAGACATAAATGCTAAATCAGTATGTGATGACATGTATAAATCTATTGACTTAGTAATTAATAAATTAGATAGGCAAGTAATCAAATATAAAGATAAAAATAAAGACCATCATCAGCCAGAAGGCTCTATTAAACATAAATCATCTGATGAAGGCCTTCAATGACAATATATAATACAAATTTAATAGGCAAGCGATAATGATCGGTATTTTGTTAGTTACGCATGGAGAAATTGGAAGATCGATGATTGATTGTGCTGCACATATTCTAGACAACTATCCGATTTCTGTTGAATCTTTATCGATCAATTCTAATAATGATTTACATCAATACAACGATATCATTGCCAAAAAAATTAAAAATCTCGAAAGTGGTCATGGTGTATTAATAATGACAGATATTTATGGTGCCACGCCTTGTAACCTCTTAAATAAATTTATTCAAAAAGATAAAGTTGAAGTTGTTACTGGAATAAATCTCCCAATGTTAATAAAAGCAATATCAGATAGAAAAGACAATATAAAAACATTGATAACTGATTCAATTGAATGTGCTCAAAAAAATATTAAAAAAATATGAGTTATGAATGATTAAAAAAAAAATGAAAATCATTAATAAATTAGGGCTACATGCAAGAGCATCAAGCAAGCTTACTCAGTTGGCTTGTTCCTTCAACTCAAAAATATTCTTAATTAAAGATGAAAATAAAGTAAATGCTAAAAGTATCATGGAAGTATTAATGTTAGCCGCTGGCAAAAATACAATAATTTTTGTAGAGGCGGAGGGTGTTGATGAAAAAGAAGCTATTTCAAGCATTGAAAAGCTTTTGCTAAATTATTTTGGAGAGGGTGAATAATGTCATCTTTTAATATTCATGGAGTTCCGGTCTCTAATGGTATTGCTATTGGGAAAGCACATCTTATTTCTAATGCATTATTAGAGGTTATTCATTATCAATTAGATAAAAATGAAGTTCCAAATGAAATAAAAAGATTATCATTAGCGATGAATGAGGTAAGAAAAGATTTGCTTAAAATAAAAAAGCAATTGCAAAAAAATTCCTCTGATGAGTTTTCAGCTTTTATTGATACTCACTTAATGATTCTTACTGACAAAAATTTCTCTGAAAAACCTAAGAAAATAATTAGCAAAGATAGCTGTAATGCAGAATGGGCATTAAAAAAACAAATGGATTTTTTTGTTAGTAAATTTGAGCAGATAGAAGATGAATACATCAAAGAAAGGAAAAATGATGTTATTCAAGTCGTTGAAAGAATACTTAAAGTTCTTCTTGGACACCCAAGCCAAAGCAACCACATTAACAAGGGAAGCTCTGCTATTTTAGTTGCACGTGATATATCTCCTGCGGATGCGCTTCAATTCAAGAAGCATCAATACGCTGCTTTTTTAACTGACATGGGTGGATCAACATCACATACAGCTATTCTTGCAAGAAGTCTTAACATTCCATCCATAGTCGCTCTCCAAAATGCTAGAGACCTAATTAAAAATAATGAACAAATTATTGTTGATGGTAATCAAGGAATAGTAATTATAAATCCTTCAGAAGATATTCTTAAAGAGTACCAAGTAAGGCAAAATATTTGGGGAATTGAGCAAAAAAAACTATCTAAAATTAAAAATATACAATCCAAGACTTTAAACAATGAAAAAATTGAATTATTAGCTAATATAGAAGTTCCTGGGGATATCCAATCTGTAAAAGATAATAAAGCTTCCGGAATAGGTCTTTTTCGAACTGAATTTTTATTCATGAATAGAAAAAATCTACCGAATGAAGAAGAGCAATTTGAAATATATAAATCAGTAGCAAGATCTATGAAAGATAAAACTGTTGTAATAAGGACTCTAGATTCTGGTGCGGATAAATTAACGTCAGCTGATACAACAATTAGTGCCAATCCCGCATTAGGTCTCAGAGCAATTAGATTGTGCCTATCAGAGCCACAACTATTTAATATTCAACTCCGAGCTATATTAAGGGCATCAAAATTCGGAAAAATTAAAATACTAATCCCTATGCTTTCTTCTTTATCAGAGCTTCGCCAAACTAAATTATTGATTGAGAGAGCTAAAAAATCTTTGGCTAATCAGAAAATTTTATACAACAATAATATAAAAATTGGTGGCATGATTGAAGTTCCAGCAGTTGCTATTAATGCTGAACTCTTTGCGCAAGAATTAGATTTTCTATCAATTGGGACTAATGATTTAATTCAATATACTCTAGCTATCGATAGAACTGATGATAGAGTCTCACACTTATATAATCCACTTCACCCTGCTATCTTAAAGTTAATTGATATAACAATTAAAGCAGGAAAGAAATACAATAAACAAGTGTCAATTTGTGGAGAAATGGCTGGAGACTCCAAACTTACTAAATTACTCCTTGGAATGGGCCTAAGGCATTTTTCAATGCACCCATCTAGAATATTAAGTGTAAAAAAACAAGTCTTAAATTCTAATACAAAAAAATTAGTACTATGGTCTAATAAAATTTTAAAAACAAAAGAATCAGAAACTATAGAAACTATTATTCATAAAATTAATCAATAACATATAACAACTTGGAGAAATCTATTATTTTGAACCCATTATTAAATAGAGTTGGTTTACCCCTATTTAACCAAATAAAGATAAAGCATATCTCACCTGCTTTAAATAAAGTTTTAAAGGAGAATAAGGATGTAATTGAACAAATTGCATCTAATAATCAAGCTCCAAGCTGGGAAAATTTTGTATTTCCTTTGCAGCAAAGTAATGAAAAACTAAGTCGGGTATGGTCTCAGATTAATCATTTAAATTCTGTAGTTAATAATGAAGAATTAAGAGTAATCTATAATAAAAATCTTAATAAAGTTACAAAATACTATTCTGAACTTTCTCAAAATGAATTCATTTATAAAAAATTTAAGAAAATTAAAATTGGAAAATTCTACAAAACTTTTTCATCCGCACAAAAAAAAATTATCTCAGATGAACTTTTAGGATTTGAATTAGGTGGTGTTGGTCTCAATAAGGACAAAAAATTACAATTTAAGCAAATCTTAAGCAGATTATCAAAACTTAGCTCTAGTTTCGAAGAGAACTTATTAGATTCAGTAAATAAGTATTCACTTTTAATACAAGATAAAAAAAAGTTAAAAGGTATTCCAAATAATATTTTAGAAAAGGCAAAAATTGATGCAGTAAAACAAAAAAATAAAGGGTGGGCTTTTAGTTTAGATTTCCCTTGTTATTTACCATTAATGCAATATGCCGACAATAGAGAATTAAGAAAAGAAATGTATTATGCCTATGCAACTAAAGCATCCGATCTTGGCGATAAAAATACAGATAACACTGGTAATATTAATAATATTCTCTTAAATAAGAAAAAATTATCTGCCCTATTGGGTTTTTCAAATTACGCATCTATGGCTTTGACTACGAAAATGGCTAGTTCAAGTAAAGAAGTCATCAAATTTCTAGAAAATTTAGCAAAAAAAGCAAAGCCATTTGCAACTCAAGATATGGATGATCTTAAAGAGTACGGTCAAAAAATAAATATTAATAATATTGAAGCATGGGATATTGCTTACCTTTCAGAGAAAATTAAGGAAAAGCGTTTTAATTATTCAGAACAAGAAATTAAGGATTATTTTCCGGATTATAAAGTAATTGAAGGTCTTTTTAAGGTAGTTGAAAAAATTTATGGAATTTACATCAAGAAAGAGATTGTTGAGGTTTGGCATGAAGATGTCACATTTTATAAAATCACAAACTCATCTAATCAAATAATTGGCTCTTTCTATTTAGACCTTTATGCTCGAAAAAATAAAAGAGGTGGGGCATGGATGGATGAAGCCATCTCAAAGTTTAAATTTCCTAATGAAAAAACGCACCCTGTTGCTTATTTAACATGTAATTTTACTGCTCCCGTTCATAATAAATTTTCTTTGTTAACTCATGATGAAGTTATTACACTATTTCATGAATTTGGCCATGGCCTTCATCATCTCTTAACGGAAATAAACGAATATGGTATTTCTGGTATTCAAGGGGTTGAGTGGGATGCTGTTGAATTACCTAGCCAATTTATGGAAAATTTTTGTTGGGAATGGTCAGTAATAAAAAATATGACTGAACATACAGGAACCAAAAAACCAATGCCTAAGATACTTTTTGAAAAACTTTTAAAATCTAAAAATTTTCAATCTGGTATGCAAACTACTCGTCAAGTTGAATTCGCTCTATTTGATATTAAACTTCATAGCGACTATAACCCTATTAATAAAAATTTCCTCTCATTGCTTAATCAAGTCAGAGATCAAGTTGCAGTTGTGATTCCACCTAATTGGAATCGATTCCCCCATAGTTTTTCTCATATTTTTGCTGGCGGATATTCTGCAGGATATTATAGCTATAAATGGGCTGAAGTTTTATCAGCTGACGCTTATAGTCTTTTTGAGGAAATGGGTATTCTTTCCGCAGAAGCAGGGCACAAATTTAGAAAAGAGATTTTATCAAAAGGTGGCTCCAGACCTGCTATTAAATCTTTCATTAAATTCCGAGGTAGGAAGCCATCAATTGATGCCCTTCTAAAACATCATGGTCTGTTAATATGAAAATTGTGACTTGGAATGTTAATTCCTTAAATGTAAGGCTCCCTCATGTAATTGAATGGTTAAATAATAACAAACCAGATATTCTTTGCCTTCAAGAGACTAAACAAGTTAATGATAAATTTCCTCACAATGAATTTAAATCTCTTGGCTTGCACTCATACCATAATGGTCAAAAAACTTATAATGGTGTTGCAATAATAAGCAAGATACCTTTAACTGATATTTCTTTAAATATTGATGGATTTGAGGATATTCAGAGTCGTCTAATTTCTGGGACATATGAAGATAGTAAATTTAATAAAGTAAGAATAATATCTGCTTACATACCTAACGGCCAATCCTTAGATTCTGAAAAATTTATCTACAAAAAAAATTGGCTCTTACATTTCTGTAAATTTTTAATAAATCTAAGAAAGGAATATACAAATATTATTGTAACTGGAGATTTTAATATTTCTCCAGAAGATATTGATTGTCATGATCCACTAATATGGAAGGGTAAAAATTTAGTTTCTAAAATTGAAAGAGATTATTTTAAAAAAATCTTGAATCTAGGTTTCACTGATTCATTTAGACACTTAAATCCTGACTCTATAGATTATTCATGGTGGGATTACAGAATTCCTTTAAAGAGAAACTTAGGTATGAGAATTGATCATATTCTTACAACAGATTCTTTATTGGGTAATTTAGAAAAAGCATATATTGATAAGCACCCACGTGAAATGGAAAGACCATCTGATCATGCTCCCGTAATTACTGAATTACGATAACTACCTATTTTTAATACCTAGTGTCTTAAGCTTTCTATACAAATGAGTTCTTTCTACCCCTGATTGCTTTGCTAAATCCAAAATGGAAAGTTTTTTCTTCATGTGAAATTTAAAATATAATTTTTCAAAGTTATCTCTTGCTTCTTTAAGAGTTTGATTAAATATTTTTTCGTTCATACTGGAGGTGTTTCCATCCTCATAAACTTTATTATTTCCCTCATACTTAAAACTTCGTAAATAGTTCAACACGTCTTCTGATGATATTTTTTGACCTGATGAAACCTTAATTAAATTAAATACAATATTATCAAGCACATCAATATCTTGAATAATTTTTGATACTCTTAAAGAATTTAATGCAGATACCTCAAATTCTTTATATCCTAGATGCTTATTCATAGTGAGATAAAATTTTAGAATTGCTAATGAAAAATCAGGAATCAAGTCTTGATTATTTGAAAAATCTGGCATATTTAAAATATTCTCTTTTGGGACGTCTGCACTACCAGCAATATTTTCCATATGGTCATCTATAAATATAATCTTTATCTTTTTATACTTATTATCTTTTAAAAAGTTATTTATAGATTCTTTTTTTACATTCTCAAATTTGGAAAAATTTTTAAACAGTATTGCATTACAGCCTTTCTGTGCTGCTTTTTCGATAAAATTATCTTTGATAACTGAAATTGAATCAATTAGTAAATAATTTGTACCTACGAGACTGTTGATGCATATATTAATAAAATTTCCTTCTGATCCCTCTATATATATAAGATTAGTAGCTTTAAGGTCTATAAGTTTTTTTCTTAATCGTACAATCCAATTTAGTTGTGAGGTATTTAAAAAATTTTGGTCAATTTTTGTTACATGTATTTCTTTTTTTAATGCTGAGTTAATTGTATTTAATAATTTTTGTAATGATATTGGCTTTTCAAGAAAATCATAAGCCCCGATTCTTGTAGCCTCAATTGCTGTGTCGATTGTTCCATGTCCTGACATCATTATTACAGGACAATTTATTTTATTAGCTGTTGCCCATTCTTTAAGTAAGGTTATCCCATCACAATCTGGCATCCATATATCAAGCAGAATTAATTTAATATCTTCTCTCTCTTTTATTAATCTTGCTTCTTTAGCATTTTCTGCTAAATATATTACATGCCCCTCATCTTCAAGAATATCTCTTAATGACTCCCTAATGTCTTGTTCGTCATCCACTATTAATATATTAGTCTTTGCCATACTTATTATCTTTCACCACTTTTAAGTTTTATTATCACTCTTGTACCAGAAGTATTTATTCTTTCAATTTTAATTTTACCATCATGTTCTTCAATAATTTTATACACTATAGCTAACCCTAAGCCAGTTCCTGTTTTTTTTGATGTTACATATGGCTCAAATATTCTTTCAATAATTTCATCAGGAATACCAATTCCATTATCTTCAATAATTAACTCAACTTCACCAACTTTTTTCCTTATGAATATTTTTATTATTGGATTTTTAATTTCTTTTAGTGCATCTTGGGAATTTTCTATTAAGTTTATTATTACTTGTCTTAATTTATTTTGGTCTGCATAAATTATTGGTATATTTTTATCTTTTTGAATAGTAATTATTTTATCTATTTCATATAGTTCAATCACCTCATCTACTAGGTTATCAATTCTTATCGCATCTTTTTCAATTTTTGGTGGTCTTGCATATTCAGCGAATTCATTGACCATTATTTTTAATGCGTTTACTTGATTAACTATTACTTTTGTTGATCTTTCAAGAATGATTGAGTCTTCTTTACTTAATTTATCACTAAACTTATGTTGAATTCTTTCAGCTGATAATTGTATGGGTGTTAAAGGGTTTTTAATCTCGTGAGCCAGTCTCCTAGCAATCTCACCCCATGCGCTATGTCTTTGTGCTTGAGTAACTTCAGAAATATCATCAATCACTAATACGTATTGTGTATTTTTTTTATCTCTTAATGGGGTTATTTGTAGCATTACTGTTCTCTCTTTCTTGTCTTTTTTTAATCTAAATTCTTTGCTGATTTCTATTTTATTTTTTTTATTATTATCAATGTATGTCTCAACAAATTTAAATAAAGGCTCAAAAAGTGAATTATTCGTTATTATTTTTTCTATATTTATATTATTCATTTTATTCTCTTTATTTTGTAGCATTTTTGATGCTGACACATTATTTAATTGAATTATTTTTTTATCATCAATTACAATTACACCTGTTGTTAAATGAGCTAGTATTGTTTCAAGGAATGTTCTTGCAATCTCTACCCTTTCCCTGTCTTTCTCTGAATTTTTTGTAGCCTCTTCCAATTGTGATGTCATACTATTAAATGAGCCAATTAACATCCCTATCTCATCTTTTCCCTGTTCCGATATAATTTTTTTATAATTTCCTTTTGAGATTTGCCTTGTTGCATCTGCAAGCATAGCTAACGGTGAAGAGAACTTTCTACTAATAACAAAAGAAGCTGCTACTGATGATAATAATGCCAATAATAATACTAATGTTAATGTCAAAATATAAATAATTTTTAATGAATTTCGACTATATGTCAGCTGTTGGTATTCGTCATATACAGATTCAACAGATAATGCCAAATTAGATATTGAGGGCGGTATTGGTTGTGATAATTGAAGAATTAATTTTTTCGACATTAAATTTTTTGAAATAATTGGTATAAATGCTTTTAAGTATATTTCTTCCCCCGTTACCTCTTCAATTCTTCCAAAGAAACCTTCTCCCCCCCTTTCTAAATCTCTTACATCGGGAATTAAAGGGATTAAATTATTTTTTTCACTTGATAATTCTATAATTTTTGAATCTTGATCAAAAATAACAGCATCCTGAATCCCAAACTTTGCCCTGAGATCTGTCAATATATTATTTCTTTGTTCTATATCTGCGTTACCTATTGAGTAAGCAATACTTTTTCCTTTTAACTCTATATCACTCATTAAAATATCGATTGTTTTTTGTCCTAAAGTTAATCCACCTTCTAAAGCTGATTCTACCTTTACGTCAAACCATGACTCAATCGACTTTGTTAAAAAATTTACTGATACCAAATATACAATTAAAACTGGAACTATTCCCATTAGCGCAAATGACATTACTAGCCTTAATGTAAGCCGACTACCTGTAATCTCTTTTTTAACACTTTGAAGTAGACGGAAAATCTGGACTGCTATCAAAATAATCAAAGAGCAAATAAAGAATATGTTGAGCCCAAGTAGAATTCTAAAAGAATCACTTGAAATAAAATCTGAATTTGAAATTGATTTTGCTAATAAAATAAGTAATGCAACACCGATAAATGCTGCAGTTGTTATTATATATTTTAATTTAATTTTCAAAGTTTATGGATACTTTTATTAGAAGTCATATACCAGGTTGTATCGAAGTAATTAACTTGTAAAGGTTTAGGTAATTTTTTTCTGTCTAGGGCAACGTTTAACCATAATTCATAATTCTCATAATCATTAATGAATGTAAACTCAAAGTTTTCTACTTTTAAAATTTTTTGTACCGCTTCATCAATATATTTATATTCATAACTATTTCCATTTATATCTCTGATTTTATATACTTTTCTTAATGATTTATATTCAATTTGATAATACCCTACTTTATTTAAACGCGTTTTATTTGGCCAAATATCACTTATTTCAACCACCCTCAATGTTACCTTGAATGATAGAGGTATTCCCCTGTCAATTGCCTTCATTACAATTGGATTAAAATTTATTTCTTGATTAAAATTTATTTTTTTTAAGCCTTCAGTACTGTTAATTACTACATCTTTAATTAATATCTCATTCTCTTCAGTATCATGAAGGCTATCTGTTATTAGCAATGCCCCAATAATAATAATTAGAATGATGCTAATTTTTTTGGAGTAGTGCATAGAATAATCCATCATGGTTATCAGAAGGTAGAACTTGGTTTTTTATATGCTTTATATTTGAAGGAAATTTTATATCTATTTCAGAAACATTAGTTAAGCCTTTTTTAAACTCTTCAATAACCTCCCTATTTTCTTCTTCAAATATGGAGCAAGTTACATATAATAATTTACCGTCTTTTTTTAACATTGGCCACGATGCCCTTAATAACAATAACTGGTTGGCTGCAAAATTTTGAAAATCATTAATTCTTCTTAACCACTTTATATCAACGTGCCTTCTAACTATTCCTGATGCAGAGCAAGGGGCATCCAGTAGTATTCGATCAAAATACTGCTTATCCCACCAGTCATTTTGATTGTCTAATTTTTTATTTAGAATATTTGCTTGGAATCCTTGGCGCTTAATATTATCAACAATCTTTAATGTTCTTTGCTTATCACTTTCAATTGCTGTTAGCTTTATTTCCTCTAACTCCAACATATGACATGCCTTCCCACCTGGAGCTGAACATGCATCTAAAACTTTTTGGTCTTTTTTTAAACCAATTATGTGAGCTGCTAATTGTGCTCCTAAATCTTGAACCGACACCTTTCCATCTAAAAACCCTGGTATTTTGTTAACATCTAAAGGTTTTTTAATAATAAGACATTCATCACTGACTAAAGTATTGTCTATTCCCTGCTCATCTAAAGTATTGGAATACTCTTTAATTGTAAGTTTTTGTAAATTAATTCTTAACGCTAGAGGTGGACGCTGGTTCCCAATATTAAGGATATCTTCCCAATTCTTTGGGTATTGTTTTTTTACTTTTTCAATCCACCACTTTGGATAGCTATAGACTGCAGTTTCATTTTCTTTTAATTGTTTTTGTAAGCTATCTTTATTTCTTAGAAAATTCCTCAATACTGCATTGATAAATGAACTTTTTTTATGGTCAATCTTCTTTGCTGCATCAACTGCCTGATTAACTAAAGTAAAATCATTTGATCTTGCATGATTAATTTGAAATAAAACTATATGCAAAAGCGACTCAATACATAGATTTTCAATTTTGTTTTTAACCAATTTATTAATATAAAACGTAGATTTCCCTAAATCTCTTATTGCCCCGTAAGTCATATCCTTTATTTGTGGTAAATTTTCAGCCTCATTATTATATTTTGTTAAAACAAGCTGGAAGCTTTTATCTAGATTTTTCCCTAAAAGAACTTGCTCCATTATCATTGCTGCTAACCATTGAGAATGATTCATCATGAAAGAAGCTCACCATTATTAATCTCATTTGCAATAATAAATTCCTTTGCTGTCATTTTTCTCTTGCCTTCTAGTTGAATTTCTTTCGCCTCGATAACTCCATCAACTGTCCCTATAAAAAGACTACTTCTTTCTTGGTTTACACATAAACTACCCGATTTATTTACTTTAATATTCTCCCCTTTAGTAGCTTTCCATATTTTTAGAACTTTACCTCTAAAATTACAAATTACTCCTGGAAACGGATTAAAAGCGTTCACCTTGCGTATCATCTCCATAGATGTTATTTCACTCCATATAACTTTAGCCTCTGATTTCTTAATTTTATTTGCATAGGTTGCTTCTATTTCATTTTGCTTCGTTAATTTAAGAGCTTTATTAATATTAATGTCATTAATTACATTAACCATTAAATCAGCGCCTATTTCAGATAGAAAATTTGTCATTTCACCCGTATTAGCATCTTTATTCAAATTTATAGACTCTTTTAAGATCATATCACCTGCATCTAATTTTGGAATTACTGACATTATAGTGACCCCAATTTTTGCATCTCCATTTTCAATTGCCCTATGAATCGGTGCTGCTCCTCTCCACTTAGGAAGAAGTGATGCATGAACATTATATGATCCCTTTATAAAAATTTCTAAAATTTTACTTGGTATAATCAACCCATATGCGGCAACTACTAATATATCTGCATTTAATTTTGTTAGTTTTTTAAATACCTCAATATCATTTAAGTTTTCTGGTTGAAAAATAGGAATGTTAAGCTCTTGAGCTTTTTGTTTCACTGGGCTTGATTTTATATTCATCCCTCTACCAGATTTTCTATCTGGCTGAGTTAGCACTAATGATATGTGATAGCCCTGCCTATGAAGTGCTTTTAAAGATGGGACAGAAAATTCTGGAGTTCCAGCAAAAACAATCTTTATTTTTTTATTTATCATTTATGTTTTTATTTTTAAAGTTTATACCTTTTAAGCCATCAACTTTATGAAAAAAAGAGCTGTAAAATTTAATATGTTCAAAATTACCATATTGTATTGATTATTTAATTATTAACTGTTAAATTATTTATAGTGAATTACAAAAAAAAATTCAATACATCAATTATACTGCTTAGAGTCTCATTTTCTTTTTTTCATTGCAAAATTTTGTAATTTTTCTTTTATTAATTCTTTTAAAATAAGGGTCTTTAATGTTTGATTTACTTGTTTATATGTTTGAAAAATATATAAGTTCTAAAAATAATTTAGACTTTGCTAATATGTCTTTAGAGCTTGAAGCTGCTGGATTCAATAATAAAGATATTGAAAGTGCCCTTGACTGGTTTACAGAGCTTAAAGAGATGTCAGAAAAGATTCCTCAATCTCATTCATTAAAATTAAATGATAAATTAAGAATTTATACATCCAAAGAAAAAGAAAAGTTTTCTTTTGATGGTTTAGGTTTTATTCTATTTCTTGAACAAGCTCATGTCCTGAACTCAGTTGAACGTGAAATTATTATTGATCGTGCAATGGCTCTTAATCAGGCCATAATTAATATTGATGAAGTACGCTGGATTGTAATGATGACTTTATGGAATAATGGTCGAGAAAATGATTATCTTTTTGTTGAGGATTCTTTATATAGGACAGAGCAGCTAATTCTTCATTAATTACTTATATTTTTAATTATTTTTGAAACAATTTTTGATTCGTTTAAAGTGTAAAAGTGGATCCCAGGTACTCCGTATTGGACTAATGTTTCACATAATTCTGATATAACATCAACACCGTAATCTCTTAGTGATTGAATATCATCATCATAACTTTCAAGCTTCAACCTTAACCACCTTGGAATTTCAGCCCCACAATTTGATGCAAATCTCGATAGTTGCTTAATATTATAAATGGGCATAATTCCAGGAATAATGGGTACAGAAATAGATTTTTTCTGGCATTCCTCTATAAATCTAAAATAGGCATCCGCATTGAAAAAAAACTGTGTGATTGCCGAATCTGCTCCAGCTTCTATTTTTCTTTTAAAATTGTTTAAATCATCAGTTGCAGAATCTGCTTCTGGGTGATATTCAGGATATGCACCGACTTGAATATGGAAATATTCTCCTGTTTCCTCCCTTATGAAAGAAATTAACTCATTAGCATATTTAAAATCTCCATGACTTATTGTTCCTGAAGGATTATCTCCTCTTAGGGCAATTAAATGGCTGATTTCGTGGCTCTTATATTCATTTAAGAGGTTTCTTATATCTTCTTTTGAAGCGCTAATACAAGATAAATGAGGTACTCCTTTATTGTTTGATGATTTAATACTTAAAACTGTTTCTAATGTTTTAGTTTTCGTAGAACCGCCAGCGCCAAAAGTAACCGAGAAGAATTCTGGGTTAAATTCTGATAAAGTTTTTATTGTTTTATCAAGCTTAAGAATTCCCTCCTCGGTTCGAGGAGGGAAAAATTCAAAACTTACTGATGAAGTATTGGACATATTCTAATACCGATAAGTATCCGTCTTAAATGGCCCATTAATATCTACATCAATATATTTAGCTTGCTCTTGAGTTAATGTAGTTAAGTCTGCATTTAGTGTAGTCAGCTGTAATCTCGCTACTTTTTCATCTAAATGTTTAGGTAACACGTGGACACCTAGTGGATATTTATCTTTTTCAGAGAATAATTCTATTTGAGCAATCACTTGATTGGCAAAAGAAGACCCCATAACGTAACTAGGATGTCCTGTTCCACATCCAAGGTTAACTAAGCGACCTTTTGCTAAAAGAATAATTCGTTTATTGTCTGGAAAAATTACATGGTCAACTTGTGGTTTTATTTCTTCCCATTTGTATTCTGACAATGAGGCAACATCAATTTCATTGTCAAAGTGTCCAATATTACATACGATAGCTTGATTTTTCATTGCTTTCATATGGTCATGATTAATCACATTATAATTTCCTGTTGCAGATACAAAAATATCAGCATGTTGAGCCGCATATTCCATGGTCACCACACGATAGCCTTCCATCGCTGCTTGAAGTGCGCATATTGGATCAACTTCAGTTACCCAAACTTGAGCAGATAAAGCTCTTAAAGCTTGGGCAGAACCTTTCCCTACGTCACCATAGCCACAAACTACAGCAACCTTGCCTGCAATCATTACATCCGTTGCTCTCTTAATAGCATCTACCAGTGACTCTCTGCATCCATATAAATTATCAAATTTTGACTTAGTTACTGAATCATTTACATTAATTGCAGGAAATGCTAACTCGTTATCTCTAAACATTTGATAAAGACGCATAACCCCGGTCGTAGTCTCTTCTGTAACTCCTTGAACATGAGGTAATCTATCAGAATACCAAGATGAATTCATTTTTAGCTTATTTTTAATAGCATTAAA
>Ga0075446_10000419_pt1 | contig 17424 bp, 16 predicted proteins | sample CoawatmetaG05DNA_FD_71590 | JGI IMG/M metagenome (GOLD analysis project Ga0075446, IMG submission 71590) | Marine microbial communities from the West Antarctic Peninsula - Coastal water metaG058-DNA | ecosystem: Environmental > Aquatic > Marine > Coastal | place: Atlantic Ocean: West Antarctic... | reverse complement strand
AATTTATCATCCTTAATTAGATTTTTACTATTGAGGCATTTATACTCTAAGTCACTATCTATTGTCATTCTACAATCTAGAATAGAATTAAAAAAGTATTTTCTTTTATATCTAACATGAACAACTGGAGATAGAGTAATCATTTTAGGGAATTGTAATTTTACTAAATCTAGGTTTAGATCTGACACCTTTATTGTCTTTTTAGTATTAACGTCACTATGTCTAATTTTACGTTCATAAACACCTTCACCTTTAAAAGTCTCACCATAAAATCGAAGTCTATATTTAGTTCGGTCAGAAATCCCCAATAAATTCTCATAATAGGAAGTGAATTTTATGTCATCAAAATAAATACTATTAACATATCTATCTGGAAAAATCTCATACCATCCATCTTGTAAAAAGGATTTTAATACACTTGTAAATAAACGTGATTCAACTATGAATTTTTTCTCAAACCTCCAATCTGAATTATTTTTCAGTTGCCTTTCCATATTTTTTTCCATACATATCATCTTTTACACTTTCAACTTTTTCACTATCAATATTAGTAATCACTCCCAATTCTATTAGGTTAATAAGATTATTGCTTTTAAAACTATAGATTTGAGCCTCTTTATATTCTAACTTTTTTCTAAATCCAGTTATATCAAGATTGTTCTTTTCAAAAAAAGAATTATAATTAGTTAAATTACTTCCATCTTTAGATACTAGGGCAATTGCTGAATTAGAAAAACTAGATTTATATACATAAGCAATAGTTGACTCACCTGCACTGACACATTTATCTTTTACATCATTAAACTTTGAATTGTAAATCCTTAGAGTACTTCCTGAGCAATCTACAGCATCATTTCCTATATTATTAAAAAAAGTATTTTCTATACAGATATTGGAGAAATCGGAATCGATTGCATCAGCTAATATGTTTTCAAACGAACAATTAATAACATTTACATCAGGACATTTAAAAAAATTTAAAAAATCATCACCCCTGTAATTATCTCGAAACTTACAATTATCAAGAATAACATCTGTCTTATAGAAAGTAATTGCACTTGGTAGATAATGGTTATTAGTTTTATCTACTAAATTACTAAAACCTTTAAAAATTAAATTTTTAAGAATTAGTTTTTCATTAGTATTTATAAAAATGGAAGAATTTTCTCCTCCAATAAATGTTATATCATTAGTGTTTTGACATAGAATTTGACCATATATTTTTACTTTTACAGAATCAAAGATAGAAACACGAGCTCTATTCTTTAGAATCAAAATTGAATTTTCATCAAGAGTAAAATCAGTTTTCAAATTCACTTTTGAATCCCATATTATTGTATCGTTAATTTTATTAGAACTAATCTCTTTAGAAAACTCTCTGTCTGAATTATTAATTATAAATTCTTCAATATTATTTATGATTGAATTTGAAATATCAAAATCGATATAATTAAACTTTGAAACCTCTTCTCTTATGGACAAAATATTTTTCTCTGTGTAGTACCTGCTCCTTAAGTCATCAAGATTTAATTTTGTTTTTTTTACATATGCATTAATTAAGGGCTCTTTTAGAACATCTTCAATGTTATTATATTCTACTTCTCTTATTGTTGGTTCCATTAAATTTGAAACAGGATTGTGATACCAATGTAAATTTATATCCTTTGCAGGGTGAGCTCCAAAAAAATCTTTACATAACAAAATAAATAAGTCAAATAATTCTTTATCTATTAAGCTTATATCGATTTCACCTTTATTTATTTGCTTAATGAAATTATTTACGAATAAGGTGTCATTAGACTTATGATTGTAATCATAGGTAAACTCTTCTTTTTTTGACAACAAAAATGGGCCATTAAAACTTACTTCTATTATTGACCCTTCTCTTCTTCTATTTTTTTCTATTAAATACTTATCAAAAACATCTTCAATAATATGATTATTACTAATATTATTATTAAACTTTAAATGTATTGGTTTGGATTCTATTAAAATCCCATCTCCTAATTTATTGAACATAATGTTAGCAAAATGATCAATACCATTACTTCTTGTTATTGAACGTAAAATATTCTTTTTTGCTTTTTTACCATAAGAATTATTTTTTTTGCCAAATTTAACTTTAAAACTTGTTATTCCATCAAAGTTCTGGTAATGATCAATGTTCATTCCAACATTTTTAAATTGAACTTTAGAAGTATCTCCTATTTTGTTAATATAATAAGCTTTAAATTTTTCTTTATGGTAGATTTGACTTTTATAATTCCCTATTATTAAATTTTTATTTTGAAAATCCAACCATTTAGGATAAGATTTTTTTCCCATATAAAATCTGATTGTATCTTGTGGAATTACCTTTTCTTTAAAAAAAAATAAATCATTGTTGTAAATATAATTTACTCTTCGTCCAATCATTAAAATTTCTCTTTTTATAAAAGTTGAAAAATTTAAAGCTTTTCCATTATTTAATGTCCAGGTATGATTCTTTTCATTAAATAACATTAGTTTGGTAGTATAATATTTTTTGGTAAAAAGTAATAGTACTATAAGAAGTATAAAAAGAATTATTTTTTTTGACATTACTGAAGTATTAATATATCAAATTTTAAATTAGGATGTAAGCTAGTTAACCATAATTTATAACCATCCAGGTCTTTTATTGATGCATTTAGAGTAATATTAGTCTGAGTATTATCACTTCTGAAGCTAATAAGCTTATGATTACCATCCAAATATTTTGCTCCACCATTAATGATATTTGAAGTATCATCAACCCGACCGTCTAATTTAAGATGAATAGTTTGTTCATTACTTAAGGTAATGTTTTTTCTTTTTGAAAGTTTTCTGTCAATAATAGTGACTATAACAAATACTATCGTAGAAATTACTACAACATTTAATTGCCCAGCGGCGGCACCAATTGCTATTCCAGTTGACATTAATAAATAAATCAATTGTTCAGGTTCTTTAATTGCTGTTCTAAACCTTATGATTGACAATGCCCCGACTAAACCAAGACTTAAAGCTAAACTACTTTGAATCACAGTTATAATACCAAAAATGGCAATACTATATATTGGAAATATTCTAGAAAAAAGTTTCTTATTACTAACAGTTTGAGCATTTATGTTGTAAACGTAAACTAATAAATAGGAAGATACAATGCAAATGAAAAAGTTGAATACAACTTCTAACATCGTAAGTCTTTCTGAGGATAATAATAATAGATTTTGTAATTCTTCGTTCATGATAATTGATTTTATTTTTTGTTAAATTAATTTATGGTTTGTGTTAATGAATTTAAGTTTTTCTTTTCAATATTTTTATTAACAACATTGAGTATTAGTATTATAAATATAAATATAAATGAGCCAGTAAAAAGACAGGTGACAATTGATAATAATGATAAAGTTAAAAATGATTTATCTTTAGGGATATGTTTTTTTATTAAATAAGTAAAGTAGATTAGACCAATTAATCCGAAATCAATGAGTAATGTATAAAACAACCATCGTGAATTTATAAAATCAAATTCAGATTTTGTATTGATAAATATATCTGTAAAAGTTGCTATAATAGAATTACTCATTCCGATTCCATTTCCAAATAAAAACTGGTTTATATCAGAATAGATTACATAAACAAAAAAACTAAAATCGCCTGCTTGCTCCGAATATGCTGGGGTATTTAGTAATTCAATGCTAAATTCTTGACCTAGCATAAGCCTTGGTGCTAATAATTTAAGTATAGAAATTATAAAAGGAAAACTAAAAAAAAGTAAAACTAAAGCTAATAACATCTTAAATAAACTAACACGAAAAAATATAAATAATGAAAAAAACAGAACTAAAATAAAGGTTGAACTTTGAGTCGAAATCCCTAAAAAAACAAATATTAATAGGAGTGTTATATTTGTTTTCTTTTTGCAAATGTGAAAATATAAAAAACTGATAAGTAATATATGTGCTGAAAATCTTCTAGGCTCACCAAATACACTTGATGGACGAATAAGCAATCTACCCAAAAAATTACCTTTGTTTTCAGGGGAGGGTTCTCCAATAGATTCCCATGAAAGATCCAAACCAAAAGAACTAAGTAGTAGTTGAATGAAACCTACAAAAAGTAAGTAAAACCATATAGTAATAACTTTTTTAAACAGTTTCAATACTAGGCCTGATTCCGCTTTACTTAGAATAGACAGACCCATAACAGCAAAAACTAATACAAAAAAATAACTTATACTATTCAGTACAATCCTAATTTCAAACGGATTAATAATCAGACTTAATAAAACTAAAATACTAAATATTAATATATATTTATTTGAAAATATTTTTTGTGATACAAATTGGGCGTATAAATAAATTGGAATTAAAATAATTACAAAAATTTTAAAGAAACTTATATCAAATGATTCAAGTTTAAACATAAGGAAAGCTAATGGGTAAAAGAAAAAACCCAAAAACCAAATATTAAGTTGTAATTTATTTAATGATTGCAATTATTATTGATATTTAAAAAATTATTGTTTAATTGAAAAAAATATAGAAATCAAGAATATCTAAATGAATAAATCTATTGAAATGGGACTTAAAGCTTCTATGTCTTTAACTAATTTTTTTCCTATTAGATCGAAATATTTTGTCGCTGAAAGGCCTACATTGGGTCTTAGAACTACAATATCTTCTAAACTAACTAATTCACCTTTATTCATTTTACGATTAAAATAACAAGCTCTACGAAATTCTTGAATCCTTTGCGGGGTTTCAATTTCTTTAATTGGAGCAACTACTAATTGTCCATTAAGGATGTTAATCTTATTAATTTTATTTTTAAATTCTATTAATTCTTCTTTGGTCAAAGATATGTGGTGATCTCTAAAATCTCTAGACTTATCAAAGGTAAAATGAAATTCAAAAATGTTTACGCCCATAGATTTAGCCGAAAGCATTGCGTCAAATCCAATCGTATGATCACTATAACCAATGTTTAAATTTGGAAAATGGCTTTGCAAAACTGAGATTGAATTAAGATTTGCATACTCGTCTTTTGGGTCACCATACATTGCTACACAATGCATTATACATAACATATCATTAGTTTCATAAATACTATTTGTTTTTTGAATAAAAGAAACAGCATCAATAACTTCAGATAATGTAGCCATTGCAGTACTAATTATGATGGGTTTATTAGTAAGAGCAAATTCACGTAAATACATATAATTAGTTAAATCTCCACTTCCAACCTTAATAATTGGCATTTCAAATAAAATTTCTTTGAAATTTTTAATATCCCAAATACTTGTTAAAAAGTCAACATTACATTCTTTTGCTTTGTTTTCTAACAATTTCCATTCAGAAGGATTTAAAACAAATTTATCAAAATGATCAAATCTAACTTTATCAATCTTAGGATTGACAAGTTCTTTTGCAGAATAACTTTGAAATTTTACTGCATTAGCTCCAGCTTTGGCAGCATCACTAATCATATTTAAAGCCCAATCGACATTTCCTTCATGATTTCCTCCTATCTCAGCTATTAAATAATCAAAATTAATTGGTAGTTTCATTAAAGTAATTTTTAAATGTAAATAATCTATTTTTCAGTTGTATTGTAGTAATATTATTTATCTTTCTCTTGAATCTTCTTTTGATAACGGTATTGGTGATATCACACCAGAAACAAATTTTTTTGTCAATAAAAATTCAGAGTATCTTATCAACGTAAAGCCTCTAATTTTTTTATACAAAGTTTGTCTTTCATTTTTTACAAAATCATTTTCTCTAACTGGATAAAGAGAATCGCCTAGAAATTTATAATATCTATCTTTAGTCTCTACCGTTGCTATAATGCAATCTATGTGTTTAAAAAGAGAAACTAAAAATCTCATTTGTAAAAAATAATGAGCTTTTATATTCGGAGTGTTTAAATCTCTAACAAAAATAAAATCTGGTTTAAGGTAATCTTTATAAAATACTTCCAACACTTCTGAAATAGACTGACTAAGGGTTTGCATGTCGAACTCAGCATTATATTTTCTATCAATAAATTTAATTTTGTCTTTATAAATTGGATTATCTATTTTAACAGAAGACCATATTATAATATTTCTAAATACATTAGACTTTAATAATTCATCTAAAGTTCTATTGAATATTTTTTGATCAAATTCATTTTCTATAATTGGAATAAAACAATCAATAATAGGGACTTTTAAATCACTATTTTTAAGGATTTTATTAGAAATATTGGACCTCACATTATAGAGTGAGGACAAATTACTTGAAAGGCTAGTATTATGAATTCTATAAAAAAACAAAGGTGAATTAATATTTATAATTTTAAATTTATTGATTAAAAAATTAATCCACATATAATAACCATCTTGTCTATCAAATTCCTCATCGTAACCTCCTATTTCTCTTAATGATGATAGTTTAAACAAAGTACAAGCACCATGCGCTGGAAAAGAAGGAAGACTTACATGTGTGTCAAAATTAATATGCTTAATTCTATTTAATAAGTCACCTTTTTTAGAAACTTCAAAGTATTCTGGGTAAGTAAGATCTGCATTATTTTCAGTAGCTGCTTTAACTAACAATTCAATTGCATCTTTTCGCAAATAATCATCCGCATCTAATCTAACAATAAATTCACCTGTTGCCATTTTAATAGCTAGGTTACAGGCAGAGATTAAATCTGATTGTTCTCTATATATTATATTGATATTATCGACTTTTGAAATGGATTTTAAAAGTTTTTGTGATTCTATAGAGGAGTTATTGTCAATTATAATTAATTCAATATTCTTATAAGACTGATATAAAACACTATAGTAGCATTGTAGCAAATAATTTTCATAGTTATGATTAACTATATATACAGTAACTTTTTTACTAATCATTTTTAAGAAAGTTAAAGATCATTTCAAAAGCAGCTATTTGTGCTTTAGATTCAGAGTCTGTACTAAGTCCTGCTATGTGCGGAGTAATAATTAAGTTATTATTTTTACTTGCATATTGAACTAACAAATTGTTATCAATTTTATCACTATTTTCATTTCTAATCACATCAACACCTGCCGCTTTTATTTTTCCAGTTTGTAATGCTACAACTAAATCCTGCTCAACAACAATCTCTCCTCTTGAAGTGTTAATATAGTATGAATTATCTTTCATATTATCTATAAAATCAGAATTAACCATATCAATAGTATCCTCTGCGACATGAACACAGGTAAATACCGCGTCACAAATACTTAACATTTTATTCAAATCTTTATGCTTTTCATAGGTTTCATTATCTACATTGGGATCAAAATAATTTATTGTTGCCCCCATAGAATCTAGATATCTAGCTAAGTTTCCACCTATCCTACCTAAACCAACTATACCAACAGATAAGCAAGAAACTTCCCTCCCCCTCATCTCATTCTCATTTACTCTCCATAAATTATTACTAATGTTTTCAATGGCTTTAGGAAAATTCCTTATGACATTTAAAAATAGAGCTAAAGTAAATTCAGATGAAGCAGTAATTGTTTGAGTAACATTGGTATCTCTTAACGTTTTAACTGTAATATTATTTTGTTTACAATAATCATTATCAATGTGTGTGGAACCTGTTGAAGGAGTTACTATAATTTTTAAATCTTTAAATTCAGATAGAATTTCAGCTGACACAAAATATTCAGGACATGGATTTACCATCCATGCTACTATTTTGTCTTTATTAAAGTTTTTAACTGAATTATATTCCTTAAGTGGGTTTATAATTAATTCCGCCTTTTGAAATTCTTTTAATTTATTTTTATCAATAAAGTTTAAAGGCGCTGAGACTAATATTTTCATAATATTTGATATTTGATTTTATTTGATTTGAAAAACGTTTCTAAAACAGGAATTCTGCCGGGGAATGGGTCATTATTTTCTTGTAAAATAATATAGTTATCATTTGAATTTGGATTGAGGATAATTCTTGTTAAGAAAGCTGTTGAAGGCATCCCAATCCATGTTGAATCTGAAATAGAATTAAAGTAAAATTCAATTGGTAATTTTTGATCTAATATAGTAAAGTCAATCTTTAATTTTTTTATGATATTTGTAAATTGAATTAAATCTTCTCTTGGGTGCGGTTTAAAATAAACATGCTGGTTAAGATCCACCTTAGTAAGTAAATTTTTTAAATAATTTAGAAAATCTTCTTTAGTTAGTCTTTTGTACTTTAATACTGGTGAGGTTAGAATGATATTTCCCGAAATATTAGAACGATTAATGTTTTCGTCTGAAATTAATTTATTTAAACTTTTAAACTCTTTAACAATATCAATTAACTCTGGATTACTGAAAGCATGATGATGATTTTTTTTAAAAATTGTTATAAAAGTTTTTATTTTTTTATTAGACCCTAGTGTGTTTAAAGATAAATTAACATTGAATCTTCTGCAAAATAAATTATATAAAGCCTTCGGAATTCTTCTATGAATTTTAGGCATTGATGATTTATATAAACTTCCAATTCCATCATCTAATAATCCTATATTTCCCCAACTAATCTTAAATTCAGACCGTAAGTATTCGAAAAAAAAATGAGTATCGTAAAATGTAATTAATCTATTTATCTTGATATCTTTTAAGAAAATTAATCTAGAATTATTAGAAATCTGTTCAACATTAAAGAAATTGAGATTAGTTAAATCAATATGACTAATTTGAAATTTGTTCTTAAAAAAATTATAATAAACACTGTCTTTACTTCCTATCCATAATATTTCAGTTGATGTATCATTCTTAAACTTTAAAGCGATCGAACACGCTTGTATTAAATGAAAATCACTTTCTGCTAATATTAAATTACACTCCACCATAATTATCTTAATTATTCAAAATCTTGTAATATAAAGCCTCTCCCTAATTTATCAATCTTATTCTTTGCAAATAATCTTGACTGTTGATTTAAAAAATAAAATGGATTTATGTTAAGTTTATGAATCCAGTAATCCAAAAGTTTCTTGGTTGAAATCAACATTATGTAATTTGTATCCTTAAATATCCTGTAATCATGTAAAATATTATCTTTTTTAAGGTCATAAGATATTTTCTCCCAATCATATTCCATTCGTGGGTTCATTGGAGTGACCGAATAATCCAAAGAAACTTTTGTAGAATTATTATTATGACTTACAATTCCATTAAATATTTTTGAGTATCTGTAGAGTAGTTTTTTTGATACAATCTCAACATAATGAATAAAAGTTGTTGCTTTTATATCGGAACCGTAATGACAAATTATTGAATTTGTTTTGTATAAATATTCAAACTCAGAACCTATTGAAAATGGATTTATGATATCAGCGTCATTTATTGTATTAATGGGGTAATCTCCCATTCCAGTGAAGTTAAAAACTGGAGTTGTTGTCCTCCAATCACATCTCTGTTTGTAATAATCTCCTAAAACTCCTACTTGACAATTATCTGTTAATACATTAAAAATACCAGTTTTTGTAAAATCATAATTAAATGTTGGCATCCATATATTAAATTCCGGAAATATGTTATTAAGATTATCAAGATGTTTATTAATAAAATCTGTTTTTGATTTAAAGCTAAATAAAAATAATTTTTTTATGTCTGAGTGAACTAGAACATTATTTGAGCCAAGTTCAGTTGCCATTTTTTTTATTTTATTATTTATAGCGTTTAAGACTTCTTTATCTATTATCTCCAATTTAAAAGGGTTTTATAATTTAGATTTAATTGACATAACTATTTCACCTATATTACTCCAAGATGTCATTTCTGATGACAAGAATTTTATCTCAAAATTTTTCTCTATTTCAAAAATTAACATAATATGGGTTAAAGAATCCCAACCATCAATGTCTTTCGCTGTAAAAGACTTGTCTATAATTAAATTTTCATCTTCCATTACATCCTTAAATATATTTGAAAGATTTTTTAGTATTTCAATATCATTCATTATTTATACAGATTTTTGTTTCTAAATTTGGCTGTTCAGCAACTTTTAGATAATATTTATTTTTATTTTGTGTAAATCCTAATCTATTATATAGCTTACTTACAATTTTATTTTTTGTTGTTTCTAAGTACTCCGAACTGATTGTGAAAATTTCATTTTGTTGACAATATTCGATTAAATAATTAATTATAAATTGTTCCATTCCTCTCTCAAGTACACGACAACTCATTGCCCAGTTTTCAATAAAAACCTCAGATTCTGAAACTTTTTTAAGAATTATTAGACTAATTATTCCATGAGATCCAAATTTATCTTTTAGGTCAAATACAAAACCAATATCATCCTCAGATTTCATTATCTGAGCTAAGTCGCTCTCTGAATATCTAACGGTTCTTAAATTAAATTGATTAGACCGGTGAGATAATTGTGAAACTCTTGGTATATTAAATGTTGATAATTTATCAACTCTAGATAACATATTAAGACCCCGCATGTACTGAGATAAATCTGTAAAATTTGATTTTAATTTAACTCTCTCATATTCTGTCTGATAAAGATTTGTTCTGTTCTTGTCTAAATCAGAAAAAGAATTAGTTTCAAATAAATTTTCTTGATATAGGAATGACAAATAATTAGCAGGGTCAATTGGCAAATCAGGAACAGTTATCTCAGGAATATTATTTCTAACTGAATCCCTTTCATAAGGATTATCATCAAGAAATACCATGGAATCAAATCCAATATTTAATACTTTTTGAATATTTTTTATGTTATCTACTTTTGAATCCCAATTGGCTACAAATACCGAAATATCGTCAAGAGTTAACTTCATATCTGGATGATTAATAAAAACATTTTTTGCAATATCCTCACTATTTTTAGAGCATATACATATAATGATCCCCCTTTCTTTAAGTTTAATTATCCAAGTTTGAAAGTCAACAAAGGCTTTCCCAATACCTAATTCCCCTAACTGAATTTTATCGATACCATCATCCCCTATAATACCTCCCCATAAAGTATTATCTAAATCTAACACTAAACACTTTTTAAATATAGATTTATGAACTAACAAGAGATCTATAATATTTTTCGCAATAGTAGGTAAAGAATCAAGACTCAAAATAAATCCATAATTTATATACATGGATGCATCTAGCATCTTATCGAACCCTATTTTATTTTGAATTGTAGAAATATCAAGAATTGATATTTTATCATTATTTGATATAAATTCGCTTATTAAAAAATTTAATTTTCTTAATTGAAAGATAAAAGATTGATTAACCTTAGAACTAAAGTTACCATAGACATAATCATTTAACTCATAAAAATTGAATAAAATCACCTTCTTATTTGAAGTATCTCTGATGTGATTTAGATATGCTTTAATCCTATCAATTTGAATTTCAGCAAAATCATTCTTTTCGGGTGTTAAACTAAATTTTTTTAACAAGGAATGAGTTGATTCAAAAATTAAAACAGAATCAAAAGATTCACTATTAAATTTAGAACCAGGATTATAAATTTGTTGTTCAATTTGATTAATCGGGGCTTCCCAAACAGATATATTTAATGAGTATTCTATTCCTAATCCATGAATAACTTTACTTAAAAATTGAGTTGATTGGTCCGACAGTAATGCAACATCAACCTTATCATATGTTGATGTTTTAATAATTTTATTTTTTAATATTTTTCTGTAGGATTTCATAATATATTTAATTTAGCGAAACTAATCCAGCCCTATTCAACTTATTTACCGCTTGGAGTGTATCTACATATTTTGATTCCACTTTTATTGATATCTCAACAATTGACAATTCACCATCACAATAAGACAACACATTTTTCAATAGTTTTATTGAAACGTCTTTTTTACCCCCGCTTAAAAGTGGGTATAAACCTCGTTTCCCTAAATTTGGCTCACATAAAAAAATACTTTTGGGGTAACAATGGGAATCGACAGCTTCTATTAGCCCTTTATAAAAAATATATGAAGAACTGAAGCCTTCCTCAGTAACAAGGTTTGTTAAGTCATCTAGAGAAGTATGATATTCAGGATATTCTCCAAATTTTGATCTCATTATACTTGATACAGGTAAATCAACACCTGGTGAACAGTATTGTCTTTCATCACTTCCCCTATCTAACCATGTATATTTTTTATAATCCCCAACTAAATCGTCTAAAATTTTCTTTGAATACAAGTCTGAAACTGTATTCCCATTTCTGGATGGTAAATATGAGAAACAACGATTATCACCTACACAAGTCATATTAAAACCTGCGAACATTCTTTCTTTTAGAACAGGTAAATTATCTGAAATATAATTTATCGATCCAATAGTTTCTGGAATAAATATTATTCTGTATGATTTTAATCTTTTTTCTGATAATATAAATTTGGCTAAATAGGTTGTTAAGCAGGGGCCTGACAATTCATTATTTGCCATCGATGGGTGACATATGTATGTTGAAAAAAATATTTCTTCTTCAGTCTGTCCTTTAATCAGTAATTCACCATAAGTCAGGCTCCCTTGTTTTAACTCAGAATCAATAAAAACTTCATATAATCCCTCCTCTAGGGAAATAAATTCATTTTTCGATAAACAGAACCCCCAATCTTCATTATAATAAGAAGTACGATAAGGAATTGCTTCATCTATTTCATGAGTATAGAGTTTTTGCTGTAGTTCCACTAAGGTTAATTTTCTGTGAACAGGTATACTATAACCTAACAAATGAAGGTTGTTTACCGAAAAATCACAAATTTTTTTACCACTAGGGGTCTTAATCCAAGCTTCTTTGACATTCCATTCCTTAGGGATATTCCAATCAAAAACTTTTTTACCAGATGACACCTCATGGATTTGAAGTTCAGGGATTATTTTCTTTATTATTTGAAAAGACTCTCTAACCCCATTTCCTGAAAGACTTCGGTTTAAAGGCCAAAGTTTTTTGGCTAAATTATGAATGTTTTTTCCTGCAGAACTCATGAAATAATTTTATAGTTAATTAAACATTTTAACTTTATTTGATAATTTAATCATTTCAATCCAAGAAAAATTAATACCAAGAGTAGCTAATATAAATGCCATATTATTAAATCCATCTATGTCATTAACAGCATAGTTCCAATTTGAAAACCCTAATTTATCTTCATAAATATCATTTTTTATTAATTCTACTCCTTCTAAATTCGGTTTATCATATAGATAAGATGTAGCATGCTCTCTCTCATAATCCGATGTGATATTATCTTTTATAAGTTTTAATATTTGGGTACTTATTATTTGAATCCTTATTCCTATTGGAAAACAAAAATTTAAATCAGCATATTTATATTCCTTTGTCATTGTAGCCACATAATTTAAACTTTTAGACTTAAATGTTGTTATACATTTGTTGATTACATCAGGATCGACAAATGGATTATCTCCTAAAATTTCTATAAAATTTTTCACATTGTACTGCTCACAAGTATCTATTAATCTTTGGAGAACATCATTTTCGCTTCCTCTGAAAAAATTGTAATTTTTTGCTTTTGCCCAATCTACTAATGCATCGTCAGATTCTAATTTAGTGGTAGCTATAATCACTCTATCAATTTGATTTGACAATTTTGCTCGTTTTATTAAAATTTCTAACATTGATCCAAAGCCAACTACTTCTTTTAATGCTTTTCCTGGGAGTCTTGAACTCCCCATCCTTGATGTTATAATTAAATCCATATTAATTGTTTTAATTGTTATTTATATTATTGTAATTTCTTGAGTAATAAATGGTCGGAAGAAGTAAAAAAATAAAAGTTAAAAGCGATAAAAAACCGAAAAACATCATTTCATCTTTAATAAATAAAATTATAAAAGTTAGTATGGAGTAGATAACAGACCATAAACTCATGGGTTCTTTAAGATTGATTCTGTGAAGATGACTGATCTGACCGAAATTAAAATATGAGAAATGATAACCAAATGTTAAAAGTATTATCGAATAAAGACCCTTGACATTGATTATTTCAGGAAATACTGAAATTAATAACACTGCAAATATAAGAGATATAATATATAATACATTTGCAACAGCTAAGTCTTTTCTAAATGATTGAAACATTATTTTTGATGACTCAAGTGAAAGTTGACCATATCTTTTGAGATTTTTTCTAATTAATTCTCTACATAATGAAGATGCTGATGAGAAAATACTATTTGCTACTCCAAAAACTCCAGAAACTTCTAGCCCTAAAGTAAAATTGATAATTGGATAGATTGAAATTTTATGAATTAAATTAGCATAATATGTTATACTAACTTTTTTAGCTATTACAACGAACTCTTTGGGTTGTTTTAAATATGATATTCCAAATTTAAAATGCTTATTAAAAAAATAAAACGCAAAAATAGCTTTAAAAAAACTTGTTAAAAACAGAAAACACACCAAACTCAAAACTGATTTTGTAGTATAAAGCATAAACCAGGCAAATAAATAGGAAATAAAAGCTATTATTGTTCTTAAAAGATAAAGTCTATTCAATTTACCAAGTCCCTCAAGAGTTGGGAAAAACCAAATTGTTAAAACCTCTAAACCTAAAGTTATTGGAAATAAAATTGTTATTAATAAACCTGTGTCTTCTAATAAAATTCTCATATAGGAAAAGGAAATTAGAATAACAAATGGCGCTAAACACAAAAAAAAGTTGGTAATGTATCTAAAGTGATTTTTAAAGTTTATATCATCGACTCCTTTTTGTTTGACAAGTAAAGATATATATGTAGCTAAAACACCTCCATTTAGAAGTTCCTTGATGATTGCTAATACTGCAAGTGAATAATACAAACCTAAATCCTTTTCTGAAAGAAATTTAGTATTTAACACAACATTTATTAATCCAAAAGAGATTAAAATTGCTTGTGAAATTAGCGCAAGACTTAGTGTTTTGTTGGTTCGCAAACTACCTATAATTTTTTAGTAACTATATTTTTAGGCAACAAGTTTTTCAAGTCATAAACAATTGCTTTCTCTTTTTTTAATGAAAGTATATCAAGATCTTTAAATTTACTATGTGCAACGGTCAAAACTACCGCATCAAACTTTTCATTCGGTAGAGATTTTAAAGACATCAATCCATATTCATGGATTATTTCTTGTTCGTCTGCCCAAGGGTCATGTATTGTTATATTAGCACCGTAATCTTTTAATGCATATACGAGGTCCACTACTTTCGTATTTCTTACATCTGGACAGTTCTCTTTAAATGTGATTCCTAAAATTAAAACGTTAGATTCATTTACTGGAATATTGTTCTTTATCATACATTTCACAATTTCAGAAGCTACATAATCTCCCATTCCATCATTTAACCTACGTCCAGCTAAAATAATTTCAGGGTGATAACCATGCTCTTGAGCTTTCTGCGCTAAATAATATGGATCAACCCCAATACAATGACCACCAACCAAACCAGGCTTAAAAGGAAGAAAATTCCATTTTGTCCCAGCTGCTTCCAATACATCATGGGTATTGATATCTAAAAGGTTAAATATCTTTGCTAATTCATTTACAAAGGCAATATTGATATCTCTTTGAGAATTTTCAATTACTTTAGATGCTTCCGCTACTTTTATTGTTGGAGCCAAATGAGTCCCAGCTGTGATCACTGATTTGTATAAGTTATCTACTTTCAAGCCTATCTCTGGTGTTGAACCCGAAGTAACTTTTAATATTTTCTCAACCGTATGCTCCTTGTCTCCTGGATTAATTCTCTCTGGCGAATAACCTGCATAGAAATCTTTATTAAATTTTAAGCCAGAGACTTTTTCTAGAACAGGAACACAATCTTCTTCTGTAGCTCCTGGATACACTGTAGATTCATAAATCACGATGTCCCCTTTTTTTAGAACGGCACCAACAGTTTCACTTGCTTTTACAAGTGGTGTTAAAATGGGTCTGTTGTTTTTGTCAACAGGAGTTGGAACCGTTATAATGTAGTAATTACAATCCTTAATTTTAGCCAATTGATTGGTACAGGACAGTCCATTTGAATTAGAATCTTCACCAATCAATACAGATTGTAATGTTTCGTTATCAACCTCTAGGGTTGAATCCACACCAGACATTAACTCCGATATTCTTTCCGTGTTTATATCAAATCCAACCACTGAATACTTAGTCGCAAAGAGTCTTGCCAATGGCAAACCTACATATCCTAAACCGATGATTGCTATTTTATCTTTTTTCATGTTTTTTTTTATAAATTTTTCCAATACCATTTCGCAGCTTCTTTCAAACCTTGCTGAAGGGTAAACTGTGGATTATAATTTAAATTTTCTTTTGCTTTATCAACACTTGCATGTGAATGTGGAATATCACCTGCTCTATTTGGTCCGTATATAACATCAACGTTTGAAATTTTAGAATCAAACTCAGATAAATACTCCTTAAGGTACCCCATCAAATCATTCAACGTGTTACGATCACCATATGCAACGTTATAGACTGTATTAATAGCTTTTTCATTGGTTGTAACCAAACTCAATAAATTTGCTTGTATCACATTATCTATATATGTGAAATCTCTTGAGTAATTTCCGTCGCCATTAATCACTGGAGATTCTCCATTCATTAATTGACTTACGAATTTTGGAATTACTGCTGCATACGCACCATTTGGATCTTGCTTCCTTCCAAACACGTTAAAATAACGCAACCCAATAGTTTCTAAACCATATGTTTTTGAAAAAATATCAGCATACAGTTCATTTACATACTTCGTGATTGCATATGGCGAGAGTGGTTTACCAATAATATCTTCTACTTTTGGCATTGATTCAGAATCGCCATAGGTAGATGAGCTTGCTGCAAAAACAAATCTTTTTACGCCATTATCTCTAGCAGCTACTAGCATGTTTAAAAAGCCACTCACATTTACATCATTTGTAGTAATTGGGTCTTTAATTGATCTTGGCACAGAGCCCAATGCTGCTTGGTGTAAAATATAGTCTACCCCTTCAGACGCTTTTAAACAATCTTCAAGATTTCTAATATCCCCTTCGAAAAGGGTAAAATTGGTGTTATCTAATAACGGTGTGATGTTTTCTCTTTTACCAGTAGCAAAGTTATCTAAACAAGAAACTTGGTTTCCTAATATCAACAGTTCTTCGCATAGGTTTGATCCAATAAACCCTGCGCCTCCGGTAACTAGAATTTTTTTATTCGTTAACTCTATATTCATTATAACTATCTATATTTTCTCGACTACCACCGGTAGTCTGTTTTGTTTTTATTTTAATTTTTTTTAGTACAAAAACACTTGTTTTTTCCACGGCTTCGCCGGCACTACCCACAGTAATGCTTTTTATTATATAAAAAAATTCCAATTGCTTACTGCAATTGAAACGATACAATGGCGCCTAATTTTTGCAACTGGGCCAAACACTTTTT
>Ga0075446_10000401_pt1 | contig 17764 bp, 29 predicted proteins | sample CoawatmetaG05DNA_FD_71590 | JGI IMG/M metagenome (GOLD analysis project Ga0075446, IMG submission 71590) | Marine microbial communities from the West Antarctic Peninsula - Coastal water metaG058-DNA | ecosystem: Environmental > Aquatic > Marine > Coastal | place: Atlantic Ocean: West Antarctic... | reverse complement strand
ACCATCGGGAGAATGCAAGATGGAAATGTCCGAAAAGTACGGTTGGATTATTGACAAGGATTGTTGCGACGAAGCTGACGAAGCGACCGGCGTGACGGGTCCGCGCGGCGGACTTTCGGTGCCCGCTGGAAAGGGCGAACGGTTCGAGATGTTCGACGATGATGAAAACCTAATGGCGTATGGACGTATCGTCGGAGAATACGTCGGCTTCGAGCCCATCGATGATATCGGGGCGGGCTACTGGGGCTGCACTTTGATTGCTTACCGTGGAGAATACTTATGAGAATGATCGATAAGAACGGCCACCCGACAAACGCCTTCTTAGTTCTGACTCGCGTTGCGGATTGCGCTGATCCGCACGGGTTTGCCCCGGAATACCAACGCAACGGCGGCGATTATTCGCGCCTCGAAAACATGCGTGGGAAGGGCTGGGTCGAAAACACGTCGGGCCCGCGCGGCGGGGTGCGGTGGGCGATCACCGCCGAGGGTCTAGCGGCACTCGGCCGGAAGCCCGACGACGACACCGCCGACGAGGACCGGCCGCGTTCCTACGCCGATCACTGGCACGAAGAGGTCGCGAACGACGACCGCGATTTTGAGGACCGGTACAATGGATGAGGTGTGCAGTTGCGGCAGCGGCCATTGGCCCGCATGGGTGAGCGACGCGCGTGGCATCCCGGTCGCGAAATGTTGCCCCGATTGTGAAGGCGAAAAGCTGAAGGGCTACCGCGCTGAAATTTTCACCGACTCCGACTACTGGGCTGATGAGCCGATTGACTGAACCACGACCACGACCACGACCACGACCACGACCACGACCACCTTGCCCCGGCGCTTTAAAACGCGCCGGGGTTTTTTGTCATCCATCCAGGTCATCCATCCAGGTGATCCATCCAGGTGATCCATTCAGGTCATCCATCCAGGTGATCCATCCAGGTGATCCATCCAGGTCATCCATCCAGGTCATCCATCCAGGTGATCCATCCAGGTGATCCGGCCGCGCCTTATTCTGTTTTATAGTCTTGCCTGACGCGCGTTGTCCTATATCATCCAATACGCAACCATTGGGAGATGGACATGATCAAAACTGTTGAGAATTTACGCGCGGCCCTAAAACGCGGCGACTTCGCTGGCGTGGTCCTATATGACGGCCCGTCTCGACTGGACGGTGTGCCTATCGTCGCGATTGCCTGCCGCATCACAAATGCGAGTATCAATACAAAGACTGGCGAGATGGTCCAGACGTTCATCATGGTCCGGGATATTGCGCCACACCTGGCCTTGAAAACCGGCCAGGATTCCAGCGTTTGCGGCGACTGCCCCTTGCGCCCAATTAACAGAGGACCGGTCCGCTGTTATGTCCGGGTATACCAGGCGCCGTTGTCCGTTTGGAATGCATATCATCGTGGACGTTATGCGCGCCCTGGGGTCGACTTCGACGCGGCACTAATCCCCACGTTGTTCGAGGACCTGGCCTTCCGAATCGGAACATATGGCGACCCTGCGGCCGTCCCTTCGAAAGTCTGGAAAGTAGCAACGCGGAAAGTGTCCAGTCGAACTGGGTATACCCATCAGTGGCGCCGCCGGGTCGCGGCCGGGCTGAAAGGCCTCTGCATGGCGTCTGCCGATACGGCGCAAGATGTGACCGCTGCGACCGCTCGTGGGTGGCGTTCTTTTCGGGTTCGCAAACATACGGCGCCGGTCCTGGCAAGTGAGGCTATATGTCCGGCGAGTCGCGAAGGCGGCCAGCGCACCCAATGCGATAGTTGCGGATTATGCGCCGGGGCCACGATTGCCGCGCGCAATATCGTGATTGCGGACCATGGTCTGATGGACGCCCGGCGCGCCGAACGTCGCGCCGCCTAGCGCCCGGCCCCGATCACCTGGCCTCGACGCTAGCGCGCCGGGGCCGTTTTTTTGTCTGCGGTTCAATTCAGTAAACCAGGGCGGGCCGTGCCGCCTGGACACCGGCCCGAAACGTACGGCGCCGTGGTCCGGGATCCCTGGCCCGTGGTCCGCGCGCCGTGGTCCGCGTCCAGGTCGTCCAGGTCATCCAGGTCGTCCAGGTCGTCCAGGTCATCCAGGTCATCCAGGTCATCCAGGTCATCCAGGTCATCCAGGTCATCCAGGTCATCCAGGTCATCCAGGTCATCCAGGTCGCGCGACCGGCGCCCGTGGTCCTGGCCCCGGCACTCGCGCGATCGGCACCGGCAGCACCGGCACCGGCAGCACCGGCCCTGGCCCGGCGCCCTGGCCGCCCGGCCCGTGGTCCAGGGTCCCCGGCGCCCGTTTAGGCGCAGAAATCCGCCGTTTTTCGACCCCATCCGCCAAAATCGCGCCCACGGGGGGAGGGGCGACGGCTCCGGCCTTGTTTTGCTCAAATAATCCAGTAAAAAACGGGACGAAATAACTGCGATAAAAATCGATAAAATAAATCCCATATGCTAATGTTTCACGTGAAACAATTTGCCGAGGTCAGTGATGCTTCGTACGGAAACCGCGGAGGTTGAGAGCAGGCGCCTGAAGCTTGAGCTTCGCCTCGCGCAGATGGCCGAGGTCCAAGGGTGCCGGGACGACTTCCTTACATATGTAAGAAAGATTTGGCCTGAATTTGTAGCTGGCGCGCATCACAAGATGATCGCAAAGAAGTTCGAGGACATTGCCAGCGGAAAGATAAAGCGCCTCATAATAAATATGCCTCCGAGGCATACGAAGTCTGAGTTCGCCAGTTATCTGTTCCCTTCGTGGATCATTGGCCGTAAGCCGAAAACAAAAATAATCCAAACCACGCACACTGCGGAACTTGCTGTGAACTTTGGTCGTAAGGTTCGGAATCTGATTGCAACAACCGAGTACAAAAATATATTTGATTCTGTAGACCTACAGGCTGACAGCAAGGCAGCCGGAAGGTGGTCCACGAACCACGGTGGGGAGTACTTCGCTGCTGGTGTTGGGGGCGCGATTACCGGACGTGGTGCGGACCTACTGATTATTGATGATCCCCACTCTGAGCAGGACGCTCTTTCGGATACTGCAATGGACCATGCGTATGAGTGGTACACGTCGGGTCCCCGGCAGCGTCTCCAGCCCGGCGGTGCGATTGTAATTGTTATGACCCGTTGGTCGTTGCGCGATCTGACCGAAAAAGTGCTCAAGGCCCAAGGCTATGATGAGCACTCGGACAAATGGGAGGTCGTAGAGTTTCCTGCTTTGATGCCGTCTGGAAAGCCGTGCTGGCCGGAGTACTGGAAGCAGGAAGAGTTAGAGGGGGTACGGGCGTCGTTGTCTTCGGCCAAGTGGAACGCCCAGTGGCAGCAGAACCCCACGTCGGAGGAGGGCGCCATTCTGAAGAAGGAGTGGTGGAGGCGGTGGGAAGAAGAGGAGGTTCCCCAGCTTGAGTACATTATACAGAGTTATGACACGGCGTTCAGTCGTAAGGAGACAGCGGATTACTCTGCCATTACGACGTGGGGAGTATTTTATCCAAAGCAGGACGGAGCGGCGAACTTAATGCTGTTGGACAGCAAGAAGGGCCGTTGGGACTTTCCCGAGTTGAAGGCGAAGGCATTAGAGCAGTACAACTTCTGGGAGCCGGAGACTGTAATCGTCGAGGCGAAGGCCTCGGGCACGCCTCTGACGCAAGAGCTTAGGCAGTTGGGGATACCCGTTGTGAACTTTACACCCAGCAGGGGCAATGATAAGTTGACACGGGTCCACTCTGTGTCTCCGTTGTTTGAGAGCGGACTGATATGGGCTCCGGACGAACGATGGGCTGATGAAGTTATTGAGGAGTGCGCGGCATTTCCCAATGGCGACCACGACGATCTCGTGGACAGCACCACGCAGGCTTTGATGCGCTACCGCCAGGGAAACTTCGTTCAGCTTCCGAGCGACGACTGGGTGGATAGCGATACGTCTTCCTCCACCCGGAGTTACTATGGTTGACCAAGCAGTCCCACAGCACCCGAGGATTTTGTAATGGCTAGCGGTATTAGCGCTGTCTCTGGTGGAGGTGCTGGAGGAGTTAGTTTTGACTCTGAGGGCAACATTAGTATCCCCGACGCTCCGCCTGGCGGCATCGGAAGTCTTGTCGGAAGTCTTGTCGGAAGCGGTAAAAGCTTCATCGCCGAAAAAGTTGATGCTTTAAGATCCAATCCCGTCAAGTCTGTGGCAGGAATGGTAATTCCGGCCCTAGTGGGTCGGGCAGTTCCCCAGCTTGCAGGTATCTTGGCTGCTGCAAAAGCAGCCGGAGTACTTGGTCTTATCGCTAACGACATCATGTACGACCGGGGCCCCGACATTATGAAAGCGGACTTTCTAGATGATCCGCGCGGTGGACCGGAATCCTTCATAGACAGCCGGGCACTCGGCGGGTCATTTGACGCGGAGGCGGATCTGTACGCTCAGGAGCAGGCAGACTACAATACCGAAGGCCGGGCCAGCCTCGACAGTCCCTACATTCGCCCTGCGGCTACTGCAACGCAAACGCAGTCACAGTCTTCCATTCCCCCCGCGGCGAACCCCTACCTTAGCAGCCCTAACCAGTACAACGTGGGGGGCTTGGATATTCAGTATCCCACTCGTAACTCCCAGAACATCATTGCCCCGACGGACTACAGAACCGCCGCGGCCACGCCGCTGGACTACGCTAACGTCATCGCGCCCCCCGGCACGCCCTACTACCGGAACATGGCTGCTGGCGGATACGTTGACCGGCCCCTGTACCCTAGCCCACGGATCACGGGCCGTTAGCCGTGGCCGACGAGGCGAGCCTAAAGGACACGACGGTCGCGGAGCTTTTAATGCTGTCTGCGGATCCGGTTAACCCGGTGGTTGGACTTAGGCTCAACCCTCCGGAGGGGTCGGGAGTTCCGGGCGCCGTTTTTTCTGCGGCCAAGGGTCAGTTAGGCGCGGAGGCGTACGCGGGAACTCCCGACAGCTTGGCTCGGTTCCGTGCTGCGACGACGCTGCAAACGGGCCTTGACCCACGGACCACGGCCGATGTTTCGGGCGAGTCTGGCCCTGTCTCTGGGTACTACTCCAACGTCCGATCACCCGGAAGCCGGTCAGACACTTTCGGCGGTTCCCTTAACACTGGCTCGTTGTCCGCGTTTCTGGAACGGAACGCCGAGAAAGCTAACGCCATCGGCCCCGAAGACGCCCAGAATTTCATCAACACGAACTTTGAACGTCGCACGGACACGTTGGGTTTTCGTGGTCAGACGCCCCTCGCTGGGGGGACGCTGTCGGGTGGCGCAAGCCGTCAGTTCTTTTATGACAAATACCCCCAGCACATGTATCAGGAATCACGGCCCACGTATTCTTTGCCCCCGGTAAGCCAGTATGACGCGCAGTACCAACGCCCCGTGGGCCGTGGCATCGCGAGCCTGGGTGTAAATCTAATGAAGCCGCGCGGCGGGCCCACGGACCTTGGCGCGAACGTCGGCTATTCGCGTGAGGATCCCTTCGGTCTTGGTGGCACCCTCACTGCCTCGGGCAACTACAGGAACCCTCGCGGCCAGAAAAGTTCTGCGGGCGCCAACCTCGGATACCAGCTTCGTTTTTAGTATGGAAACAAGTTATAAGGGTGAAATGTAATGAGCCTCTACGAGAACATAAATAAGCGCAAGAAGGCTGGCACCAGTCGCTCGAAGAAGAAAAGCACGATTAGCGACGACGCTTACAAGAACATGAAGGCGGGCTTCCCTAAGAAGATGGCCCGTGGCGGAGCCGTGTCAAAGACAGTCGAAGCTCCAAAGGGTTTTCATTGGATGAAGTCCGGCGAGAGCTTTACACTTATGGAGGACCCTTCTACTGGACACAAGCCACACAAGGGCGGAAGCAAGAAGGCTTCCTTCAAGATCCAAAAAGTTCATACTTGACTGCTCGGTGCGTCGGGTAGCAGTTGCAGAAAAGGAAAGTCAGATGCCTAACGTAATGGGAAGAGAATTTCAGTACACGCCCCAGGGTATGGCAGACGCCGACCAGTACCGGCGCTCCCTTGGAATGCGTGACGGCGGCCCCATGGGCTTTCGTCCGCTTGGCTATGCAGGTGGTGGGTCTATGAGTTCCCGTCCGGCTGGCTACGCCAACGGCGATCTCGTCGAGTCAGACCGTGAAACCTCCGCAATGTTCCAAGACGCTCTTAGGAATCTTTCTCGGGATGAGTTGCGGATGTTTATCGAGAACAACGAGAGTGGACTTAGAGCCTTGGCCCAGAGTAACTCCGCCGTTGCCGCACAAATTGAGGCGGCCATGGATTTTTCCGGGTTTACCGCGCAACGCGCAGCCGACATGGCAGCGGCCAGCGCTCGGGACAACCCAAACAGGCCGATGCAAAACCCTCCGATGGGAATGCAAGACTTTCCGGGGTACGCGCCCCCGGCACAAGAGGGCGGAATGTCCGACTACTTCCCGCCTATGCCAGACGCTCCTCTTCCGCCCGCGCCCGTTGGCCCCCGAGTAGATATGATCCCCCGGCCTCCCTCCGGAATGCAATACGCTCCGGGGAACGCGGCCAGTCCGTCCGGGATTATGACGTTGGGGCGCCTGTAAGTGGCTAGACCACCCCTTCCCCGCAGCAACTTTGGGACGGCCTCCCTTGTGGAGCGCCGCGACTCGTTGCCGAGCGTGGAGCTTGAAGAGGGCCCCGCCGCTGATGTGGACATCGAAGACGAGACGCTCATTCAGGCGCCTGGGTTGAACATAGAGTTAGAGGATGATGGGGGCGTCGTTATAGACTTTGACCCTTCGGAAGCCATGGCCGGTCCCACAGGGTTTAGCGAGAACCTTGCAGAGACTCTGAGCGACCGCGCTGCGGGTCGCATTTCGTCTGACTTGCTTGAGCAGTACGAGTCCAACAAGTCAGGGCGTAAAGACTGGGAGGATGCCTACACCACCGGGTTGGAGCTTCTTGGTTTCCGTTACGAAGAACGGTCGGAGCCCTTTCGTGGCGCTACCGGCGTGACGCACCCCCTTCTTGCGGAAGCTGTAACGCAGTTTCAGGCGCAAGCCTTCTCTGAACTTCTCCCTTCGGGTGGCCCCGTACGCACTCAAGTCATGGGCAAGCCGACCCCTGAGGTAGAGGAGCAAGCCGACCGCGTCCGGGAGTACATGAACTATCAAATAACGTGCGTTATGAAGGAATATACGCCCGAATTTGACCAAATGTTGTTCTATCTCCCGCTTTCGGGCTCGACCTTCAAGAAGGTGTACTACGACGAGTTCCTGGAAAGGGCGGTAAGCCGCTTTGTTCCGGCAGAGCAGTTGATTGTCCCCTATACCGCGACTGATTTAGATACCGCCGAGAACGTCACTCACGTGCTTCAAGTGACCGAAAACGAGCTTCGGAAGAAGCAAATTGCCGGTTTCTACTTAGATACCCCCGTATTCTCGTCTCAGTCCGATCCATCCTCCGTTAAAGAGGAGATGGACGAGATAACAGGCGTCGAGCCAACGTACCTCGATGCTGATGTCACTTTACTGGAGTGCCACGTAAATCTGGACATAGAGGGTTTCGAGGACTTAGGTGACGACGGTGAGCCAACGGGCATTAAGCTTCCGTACATCGTCACGCTCTCGGAAGAGGCTGGCAAGGTACTAAGCGTCCGCCGCAACTACGACGAAGACGATCCAAGTCGTAAGAAGAAACAGTACTTCGTACACTTCAAGTTCCTTCCGGGCTTTGGTTTTTACGGCCTCGGCTTGATCCACATGATTGGCGGCCTGAGCCGGACGGCTACTGCGGCTCTGCGTCAGTTGGTTGACGCGGGGACCTTGGCTAACTTGCCCGCAGGCTTTAAGGCTCGTGGGCTACGCATCCGAAACGACGACGAGCCTCTCTCGCCGGGCGAGTTTCGCGACGTTGACGCGCCGGGCGGAGCAATCCGTGATTCGTTAATGATGCTCCCTTACAAGGGCGCGGACCAGACTCTGTTCCAGTTGATGGGGTTCTGCGTAGAGGCAGGACAACGCTTCGCTGCGGTGTCTAATCTCCAGGTTGGAGACGGCAATCAGCAGGCGGCGGTTGGAACTACCATCGCGATGTTGGAGCAGGGCGCCAAGGTAATGTCCGCAATTCACAAGCGGTTGCATTACGCACAGAAGGACGAGTTCCAACTCTTAGCGTCAGTGTTCAACGAGTACTTGCCTGCGGAGTATCCGTACAACGTCGTTGGCGGAGAGCGTACGATTAAAGCTACCGACTTTGATGATCGGATAGATGTCGTACCGGTATCTGACCCGAACATCTTCTCGATGGCGCAGCGAGTTACTCTGGCGCAGACGGAGCTTCAGTTGGCTCAAGCGGCTCCTGACTTACATAACTTGCACGAGGCGTTTAGGCGGATGTACAGGGCTCTAGGCGTAAAAGACGTGGACGCAATTCTGAAGCCCGTAGATCAGGGGAAGCCAGAGCCAAAAGATCCGGCGCTGGAAAACTCAGATTCTCTGGACAACAGGCCGCTGTCTGCCTTCCAGGGCCAGAACCACATGTCCCACATAATGTCTCATCTTGTGTTTGGGTCTTCGGGAACGGTTTCTCAGATGCCGCAAGTTGCGGTGGCTTTGCAGAAGCATGTGTTGGAGCATGTCTCTCTCAGTGCTAAGGAGCAGGTCATGTCTCAGATGGCACAGCAGTTCCAGGGCCGTGCTCCGTCGGAAGAGGAGGCTCTACAGATTGAGTCTCTTGTTGCGGAGCGCGTGTCTCAGGGAATGCAAGAGTTGAAGCAGATCAGCACTCAGATCTCTGGGGGCGGGCAACCTGATCCTCTGATTGCTCTGAAGGAAAAAGACCTTGAGCTACAAGCGCAACGAGATGCGTCTGATCTACAGATGGACCAGTCCAGGCTAGCTTTGGATGCTGAGAAGGCCGAGTCAACCGCAAGGCTTGGCGCGGAACGGATCCAGTCTAATGAAGAGATTGTTCAAGCTCGTATACAGGCCGGGCGAGAACGCGAAGCAATGAAACAAAATAGATAGGAGATCGTCATGGCAGATTCAGCAGGGGTAGTACGCAAGGGCATTGTTGTGAAGGATCAGGGATATGTTCCCTACAACGCCCCCGAAGTTGAGAAGACGCCGAACACCGAAAAGGGCACTGTTGTGTCCGGTAAGAACCGGGGCATGGGCGCCGCGATCCGGGGCGGTACATTCTCTGTTTGTTGAACAAGACCCGCCTCGGCGGAATTTGTTCTTGTTATACAGTGAGACCCCTCAATGGATGAGAGTTCGCTCAGAATCCTGCTGACGCTAGGTGGGATGATCGCCAGCGTGGCTGCGGCGTTCGCAGTCGTGCGCCAAAGTGTCAAAGCTTTGACGGAAGCCCTCGCTGACGTTGAAGTGCGCTTGAGAAGACTGGATTCTAAGATTGACAGGCTTGAAACAAAGTCGGGCACAGTCGAGCAAAGATTACATATTCTGGCGACCATGTCATCGCCTGATGCGTTGGAGCGCCGCAACCGCGAGCTAGGCGGCCTTCTTGCGAGAACAGAAGTTCTGGAAAGAGACAGTGCGGCTAATAAGGCCATGCACAACGGATCGCACAAAGACTATTCAAAGCCAGCAAAGGATCATTCAAAATGATTCCACTTATCACCACGTTGCTCCCGTCCATCATGGATGTCGCGGGGCGTTTCCTTCCTGAAGATAAAGAGAAGCGAGCGGCTGCCGAGCGGGAGATTGAAGCTAAGCTGACGGACAGTCTGGCAAAACTAGATCTTGTCCAAGCCGAAACGAATAAGGTGGAGGCCGGACACAGGTCACTTTTTGTTGCGGGGTGGCGGCCATTTATCGGGTGGTCATGCGGATTTGCACTGGCCTACACATATGTTATGCAGCCGATCCTGACGTTCGGATTGGCACAGGCAGGATATTTGATTGATCTTCCCGCTGTAAATTTAGGCGAGATGATGCCGGTTTTGATGGGAATGTTGGGGTTGGGCGGATTAAGAAGCTGGGAGAAGGTCAAAGGAGTTAGTAGGTAGCCGACATGGCTGTTGAGAAAGACCCAAGGTTAGAAAGGGCGGGGGTGTCTGGCTTTAACAAGCCAAGGAAGACGCCGGGCCATCCTACGAAGTCGCATGTAGTTGTGGCAAAGGAGGACGGTGAGGTTAAGACTATCCGTTTCGGTCAACAGGGCGTCAGCGGTGCGGGAAGCAGCGACTCCCCCAAGCAAAAAAAACGGAGGGACTCTTTCCGCGCCCGTCACGCGAAAAACATAAAAAAAGGCAAGATGAGTGCGGCCTACTGGGCGAACAAGGTAAAATGGTCCTAGGGTAGGTCCCTGGGTGTGTTACAAGCCCCGATTATCCCGGCGGATAGACCGGGGCACTTCCTTAAACAACGAAAAGGTGCGTTATGAAAATTGTACAATGGGTTCTAAGCAGAGTTAGCGAACCGTCAAGCTATGCGGCGGTTGCGGCCGGTGTTATCGGTGTCGGCATTTTGACAGGCTTTGAGTGGCTCGCGGTCATTGGCGTCGTCGCTGGCGTCGTCGGTGTGGTCTTGGCCGAGAGAGAAAAAGACTAATGGCGATGAAAGCTGTAGGGGCGGGGGCCAAGGCGGCTCCCGTCAAGAAGCGGACCTCAATCGGCTCCAGTCCCCTCACCCGCGTTAAGAACAAGGGCAAGCGGCTGTCTCACAAGAAGTACAACGGGCAGGGCAGATGAACGTCGAGCAACTTCGCCTAGATCTTGAGCGAGACGAGGGGTGCGTCTACGAAATCTACCTAGACCATTTAGGCTACCCGACTTTTGGCATCGGGCACCTCGTGACTGAGGCGGACATTGAGCACGGCAAGCCCGTGGGAACTGAAGTTAGTGAAGACCGAGTTCAACAGGTGTTCAACTCGGACATCGAGTGCGTCATCGGTGACTGCGACCGAGCCTTTGATGACTTTGGGTCTCTGCCTGAAGACGTGCAACTCGTCGTTGCGAACATGATGTTCAACCTGGGGCTTCCAAGGTTCAACAAATTCAAGAAGATGATCCGGGCGATAAATTTGCGGGACATGCAAACTGCGGCAGACGAGATGATCGCGTCGAGGTGGTATCAGCAAGTCACTGCCAGAGCGAGGCGGCTTGAGGCGGTAATGCGGGTGGTTGAATAATGGACGGAATCCTACTGGCGGAACATCTTTTGAAGTCAATCAAAGAACGTCGGGATAGAGTTTCGGAGATGCTTGTTGCGGGGACAGCAAAAGACTTCGAGGAGTACAAACAATTGGTTGGCAACGTGGAATCTTTAGACTACATAGGCCAAGAGTTAAGAGAAATCTTAGAAAAGGCGGACTGATGTCTAACAAATCTCAGGCTACGAAGCCGGAAGATGTTGTCTCTATAAGTAAAGCCTATGTTGATGTCGATAAGCGGGTCTTGGACCCTGACAAACTCGACCAAAGCTCTCTGGAGCGTATTCCGTCCCCTACTGGTTGGCGGATCCTGATCCTCCCGTATCAGGGCAAGGGAAAGACAGAGGGTGGAATTATCCTCCCGGATTCCGTTGTAGATAGGGAGTCTGTTGCTACCGTTTGTGGTTATGTCCTCAAGGTGGGTCCCCTGGCCTACGAGGACAAGTCAAAGTTCCCCACTGGAGCATGGTGCAAGGAACGTGACTGGGTTATTTTCGGCCGATATGCGGGCGCCCGTTTTAGGATCGACGGCGGCGAAGTCCGCATACTAAACGATGACGAAATCATCGGCATTGTCCAGGATCCGGATGATATCCTGCACTTTTAACATGGGAGCGTACCATGCCTGAGCAAGACCAAGACTTAGTTGTAGATATCCCTACGGAGGGGCCATCGGTGTCGGTGACATTGGAAAACTCCCCCTCCCAAGAAATCAAAGATGCCAAGGAGCCGCAGGAACCCGTTGATCCTGGTTCCGGTGATGACGAAGAGCACGAGGACTACAGCAAGAAGGTGAGGCGGCGCATTGATCGTCTCACGAAGAAGGCACGGGAGGCGGAGCGGCAGCAGGAAGCCGCGATTAGCTACGCCCGGACTGTTCAGGATGAGAACCAGAACCTTCGGACTCGGGTCCAGGACTTAGACGCGGGCTACGTTGCCGAATACGGCGATAGGGTGGCCACCCAGTCCAGTTCTATTGAGAGGGACTTGGAGACGGCGATAGCTACAAACGACACCGCGGCTCAGGTATCCCTAAATAGGAAACTTTCCCAACTCGCTATTGAAGAAGAGCGCGTCAGAGCGGCAAAACAACAGATCTCTGCCCAGGCGCAGGTTGCCCAGCAGCAGGTCCAACAGCAAGATCCCCAACAGCAACAAGTTAACCAGCAGCAAGTTCCTGTCCGCCCCGACGCTAAGGCAGAGAAGTGGGCATCAAACAACGCTTGGTTTGGGGAAGACGACGCCATGACCTTCGCGGCCTTCGGAATCCACAAGACTTTGATTGAGGATGAAGGCTTTGACACTCAAAACCCCGAGTACTACACTGAAATAGATAAAAGGATTCGAGAAGCTTTCCCTAACAAGTTTGAGGGTTCGTCTGACTCGGGCAACGGAGGACGCCGACTGCAACAGTCGGTAGCTTCTGCAACACGCACCGGTAGCTCCGGGCGCAAGACGGTAAGGCTAACTCCCAGTGAAGTCGCAATAGCACAGAAACTAGGGGTTCCTCTCGACCAGTACGCGAAACACAAACGCTAGGAGAACGGACGATGGCTGAAGAATCTATTGAACGCGCTCCACGCGCAGCCCGGACAAGAGCGGCGAAGCCGCAACGCAAACCCTGGGCCCCCCCGTCCTTATTGGACGCACCCCCCGCACCGGATGGCTACAAGCATAGGTGGATCCGAGCCGAAGTTAGGGGTTTTGACGACCGCAAGAACGTCTCCTCTCGAATAAGAGAGGGATGGGAGTTGGTTCGTCGTGACGAATATCCTGATTTTGAAGCTCCCACTATTGATAGTGGCCGATACGAAGGTGTTTTTGGTGTCGGAGGACTGTTGCTGGCTCGTATCCCAGTTGAGACCATTGCAGAGCGCAACGATTACTTCGGTAAGATGAACACCGACGCAATGACTGCGGTCGATAATGATCTCATGAAGGAGACCCAGCATCATTCGATGGCGATTCAGAAACCTGAGCGCCAGTCGCGTGTCACGTTTGGAGGACCTAAGGAGACTTAGGCCTACTGTTTTAACCCCTTTGCTTCAAGGAGCAATTTAGATGGCTAACACCAACGGAAGCTTCGGCCTCCGTCCGCTTAACAAATTAGGCGGCGGAGCCAATTCTACGGGGCTTACTGGCTATACCTCATATGAGATTGCCTCGGACAACACTGACAAAATCTACCACGGTCAGATCGTTGTACCCCTCGCTTCGGGATACATCGACCATACGACCAATGCCGCTGGTGGAACTGTTAGTGCTCTAGGCGTTTTTCAGGGTTGCGAGTATGTCTCAAGCACCACAGGCAAACCAACCTGGAGTAACTACTGGCCCGGATCCGGGGCGGATAGTAACCACCCGGTCAAAGCCTTTGTTAACGACGACCCCAGCCAGTTGTACGTAGTTGCAACTGATGCCACGTGGACTAGCAAGGCGACGGCGCGCGCGAGTGTGTTCTTGAATGCCAGCACGTCTACGGGCATCACCGGAACGGACACCACGGGTCTTTCTCTGGGACGCTTGGCAATTAGTACCCTGGCAACAACCAATAGTTTGACCCTGCGGGTCATGGGTTGGGTCGAAGATCCTTTGAACGAGGATTTTGCGGCTGCCGGGATTGGCGCAATCGTTCGGTTGAACAACAGCTTTAATGCACCCACGGGTTCCATTGCGGCTGGTACTGTTTCGACAACCGGCGTATAGGAGGGTTTGAATAATGGCTATTAGTAGAGCCCAACTCGTAAAGGAGTTGGAACCCGGCCTGAACGCATTGTTCGGAATGGAGTACGATCAGTACGACCGCGAGCACGAGATGATTTTCTCGATGGAAAGCTCGGATCGTGCCTTTGAAGAAGAAGTCATGCTGAGTGGTTTCGGAGCAGCGCCAACTAAAGGCGAAGGTAGCTCGGTCAACTACGACGATGCACAGGAAGCGTACACCGCTAGGTATACGATGGAGACTATCGCACTTGCCTTTTCCATTACGGAAGAAGCGATTGAAGATAACCTCTATGACCGCCTAGCCTCGCGCTACACCCGTGCCCTCGCTCGCAGCATGAGCCAGACGAAGCAAGTTAAGGCCGCCTCGGTTCTTAACAACGCTTTTGACGACGGGTTCACGGGCGGTGACGGTAAGGAGCTTTGTGCTACGGACCATCCACTCGTCAGTGGCAACACTTTCCGCAACGAACTGACCGTAGCGGCCGATCTCAATGAGACCAGCCTAGAGCAGTCCCTTATTGATATTTCTAGTTTTGTTGACGAGCGGGGCCTCAAGGTTGCCGTTCGTGGAATGAAGCTGATTATTCCTAAGGAACTCCAGTTCACCGCGGATCGTCTCTTGGAGTCCACCCTTCGTACCGGCACTGCTGATAACGACATCAATGCAGTTCGGAACATGGGAATGCTTCCAGAAGGCTACGACGTCAACCACTACCTAAACGACACGGATGCGTTCTTCATTATTACGAACGCGCCCAACGGTCTGAAAGGTTTCAATCGCTCTGCGATCAAAACCTCGATGGAAGGCGACTTCGACACCGGAAACGTGCGGTACAAGGCTCGCGAACGCTATGCGTTTGGCTGGTCGGACCCTCGCGGCATCTTCGGTTCACCCGGAGCGGCATAAGAAAAGGGGGAGGGTTTTCCCTCCCCCACTTTCTGGGATCCTTTAGCCCTAGCGACTGTCCCAGCAGACGCTTACGAAGACTCTAGGGCCGAATCTCTCGTAAGGAGGAACCAAAATGGCTAATACAAGTTTCAACGGTCCCGTCCGTTCAGAAAACGGCTTTCAAGACATTTCTGTTGCCGATGCCACGGGCGCGGTAACGACGAACAGCACCTACGGCACTAACGCCTCGGTTGGCGGCACTCTTGCTGTCACAGGCTATGCCTCGTTCACAACCGGTATTGCCAACCCCACGGGTCTTGTAGGTGGAAGCATTACTGCGAAGACGCAAATGGCTAACGCCTTTGCTGCTGCTTTGACCAAGAACACGCACTACCTAAGCCCTGCGAACGGTGCCGCAATTACCGCAACTATGCCAACTAACGCCGCTTCTACGGTCGGCGATGTAATCGTCGTTGAATACCAAGTGGGTATTGCTAACAGTGCTACACATAAGTTTGGCACTGCTGGTCAGTTCTTCATGGCTAAGTCCGCCGTTTACAAGAAGACGGGTGCGACAAGTTCTGCGGTTGGTCTTATCGATACGGTTGATGTAGCCGACGGAACTGGCGATGATTTTCTTAATCTTATCGGCCTGACTAATGCGGGTCCGGGCATCGGAAGCTACGTTGTCTTCTCCTTTAACGGTACTCTCTGGAGGGCTGAAGCTCGTTGTACGTCTTCGGGCACAGGCGCAGCCGCCAACCTCTCCGTTTTTGCTACCACATAATTGAATAGGTGGAGGTGCAGGAGCCTCCACCTTTTTAGGAGTTTGATATGGCGGAAGTAAGCGTACAAGCCATCACAATCAGCGACGAGGTTGTAGCCGATGCTGACTTCATTGTTACCGCAGCGAGACCAAACACCACGGCTACTCTAGCAAACACTTCGTTTGCTTCTGGCGGCGCTCGACTTCTGTCAGTCACGACAGCCGGAACGGGCGACAATGGCAAGACAACAACCATCACAGGCACGAACGTGCTTGATGAGGTCATTAGCGAGATCATAACCTCAACCGGTTCGGCTGAAGCGGTGAACGGCACCAAATACTTCAAGACGGTCACCTCGGTGGTTTGCTCCGCTCAATATGCGGCAAATATCACAGTGGGAAGCCTAGCGTCCGCAGCCCAGGCTATCTTTGCGGGCCCTACTCGGTTGAAGGGGTTCTTTGTTGTCTCTGGTGCGGCGGCGGGTATCGTCAGCCTGTATGACGGGGCCCCTATTTCTGGATCCATTCTGTTCAAGACACGAACCCTAGGCACGGATAACACGTTGATTAACGACACGTTCATCCCTGGTGAAGGGGTGTTGTTCAGGAACGGGGCAGTGGTCCAGTACACGGTTGGAACGGTTGACCTTATGACTTTCTTCTACGCCTAGACCGTGAGCCATGGCGGTTTCCGGATCTAAGGATTTTGAGCTTGATGTAGCGGAATACATTGAGGAAGCCTTTGAGCGTTGTGGTTTAGAGGTTCGTACGGGTTACGACTCCGTGACCGCCCGCCGTTCTCTAAACCTCTTGTTTGCGGATTGGGCAAACCGCGGTCTGAATCGTTGGACTATCCAGCAGTTCTCTCAGACTCTTGCTTCCGGCGTGACTGATTACCCTGTCGGGGATATTCCGGCCACTGTCGCCGCTTCGGGCAGCCTGACTGTTGGTGAGACCCTTACGGGTGGCACTAGTGGCACCACGGCGAAGATAATTACGAAACCCACCTCGACGAGCCTCACCCTTACAGTGCCCTCCGGTTCCTTTACCGCTGGAGAAACCATTACGGGTGGCACCAGTGCAGCATCTACTACGATAAGCGCGAACCCCGGCCTGTCGGATGTGCGGTCTACGATAGATATCTTGACGGGTGTAATCCGTAGGGACAACTCAGACATCTCTATTTCTCAGATAAGCCGGGACACGTACTTAACGATTCCAAACAAGTCCACCACGGGCCGACCCGTACAGTATTATTTCGACCGGCAGATAGTCCCTGTCCTCAAGTTGTGGCCGTCCCCGGAGAACAGCACCGACGTATTCATTTACGACCGATTGGTGCGCGTAGACGACGCGGATGCTTCGGTGAATACGGCAGAGGTTCCCTTCAGGTTTTACCCTTGCCTCGCTGCTGGCTTGGCCTACTACTTGGCTTTGAAGCGTGCTCCAGACAGAGTGCAGATACTGAAAGCAATCTACGAGGAAGAGTTTGAACGCGCGGCCCTGGAAGATCGTGACAAAACCAGCACATATGCGGTGCCGACTTACACTTACGGGTTCACGAGCTAATGGCTAGGTACGCCTCAGACAAGTACGCCCTTGGTATCTCTGACAAGACGGGCGTGGCTTACCGCCTCCGGGACATGCGGAAAGAGTGGACGGGCCTTCTGGTTGGGAAGGACGAGTGGGAGGTCAAGCAGCCTCAACTAACTATTCTCAGGGTGCAAGCGGACCCCGAAGCTCTTAGGAATGCCCGGCCGGACCGGACAGAGCCTGCGGTATCTGTTCTTCTGCCCTTCAACCCGTTTACTTCGGTTAGCCCAGGATCTTCTAGTATTACTGTTAGGGAACCGGGAAACTCAAGAACTACGGGAGATGTTGTGCGTTTCCGTTCTTGCGAGGCCTTTGATGGGTTCACGCAGGCTGTTCTCCAGTCTTCTAGTGGATACGCAGTTACCGTCGTGGACGACAATTCTTACACTTTTTCGGCAACCGGCGAGACCGCGTCTGCGGGTTCCGTTCAGGGCGGCGGGGGCACTGCCTCATCCGGTCCTGTTACGCTGGAAAGTTGAGGGTTGAGGCATGGCGTATACCTTTACAACACTAAAAACAGCCATCCAGGACTACGTTCAGAGTACAGAATCAACCTTTGTCAGCCAACTGTCCAGGTTCATCCTAAATGCCGAGGAACGCATCCTGAAAGGGTGCCAGTTAGACGTGTTTCGGAAGTCGTCTCAAGGTTCCGGAACTTCGGGCA